>Ga0100390_10000727_pt1 | contig 29938 bp, 33 predicted proteins | sample CryGeymeta201514_FD_81540 | JGI IMG/M metagenome (GOLD analysis project Ga0100390, IMG submission 81540) | Groundwater microbial communities from Crystal Geyser aquifers in Utah, USA - Crystal Geyser metaG 2015-14 | ecosystem: Environmental > Aquatic > Deep subsurface > Groundwater | place... | reverse complement strand
TCGCTTTTATTCAGGCTTTGGGAGTAATCGGCTACTGCAGTTTGATTGCAATGATCTTTTGGCAGCTGACAATTTTATCGACTTCGGCGATGATCTGCGGTTTGCTGGTGTTTGCCTACCCGGTGAAGCTTTATCTCAAAACCAAAAAGTATGAGCAATCCTTAAAAATAGTTTTTATGACTTCGGTTTGGCTGGTAGTGTTTAGCCTATTGATTATGACGGGGATTTTGATGTTAAAATAGATCATGATTTTCAGAGACTCTTTTGACATAATTTTCAAGGGAAAAAATAAAATTTTGGTGGTGATGGCCCATCCGGATGATACTGAACTTTACGCCGGTGGGACAGTAGCCAGATTAATCGAGTCGGGAAAAGAAGTACGAGTAATCAAAACGACTTTGGGTAATAAGGGCAACCGCCAGCAAAAAATCTCGGAAAAAGAATTGGGGGAGATCAGATTAAAAGAAGATCGGTCGGCTATGAAAGTTTTTGGTATTAAAGAAGAGAATAATATCTATTTAAATTTTCCCGATGGTGGGGTGGAACATAATTTAGAAAGCATTGGTCAAGTTGCCAAACAGATTCGTTTATTTAAACCGGAATTAATCATTACCCATAACCCGGAACATAAAATTATTCGCTTTGCCAAAGATGTCAATTGGGTGAATCACCGCGATCACCTTAATACCGGCAATATCGCTATCGATGCCGCCTATCCTTACAGTCGCGATCTATTATTCTTCCCGGAGCATTTTCAGGATAAGAACGTTGCCTCACACGCCTGTACCGAGTTTTTATTAGTCGATTTTTACGAACATCCTGATTTAGTTCATATTGATGTAACTGATCAGCTTGAGATTAGAATTAAAGCTCACGCGTCTCATTCTTCTCAATATTCATTACAACAGGCAAAAGATTCGGCTGACTTTTTTACTAAAAATTATACCCCTCGGCGTTATGAATGTTTCCGATACGTTATTGCCGACTGATTTTTTTAAGTTAGCTGACGAAATTTTGGGGAAAAGAAAACACGTTAAAGCATTAATTGCTTTTTATAAAAGTTATTCTGATAAAGTTCGCCTTTGGGTTGATGAATTAGATCAGGCGATAAGTTTTTTTAATTCTCAAAGATCGTTTCCCGAAGAATGTATTAACGCAATTTATCTGAAGAAAATTTTAAAAGATAATTTGCTGTTGGTTAAGGATGTGGGTAAAGAAAATCAATATTTTCGGTCAACTTTAGAAGCGATGAATAGTTTTGGATTTTTTGATGATGACTGGCAATTGGATAAATTAGCCGCTGCTTGTTTGGTGGCTTTTTATAGGACTTTTATGTTGGTAAGCCAGCCATATTTAAAAGATCAAAAAGCTCAAGTTGCTTCGGCCATTGAAGAAGTATTGGCATTGATGGCCTTAGAAGGTAAAAAAACTGAATTATTTCAGGCGATTAAATTTTGGATTGAAGATTGGCAAAAGGAAGGCTTCAGTCAAGAGCTGGCAAGCAAAATTAGAGTTATTTAGCCTACAGGGTCCGTCCTTGTAGGCACTTACAGATATGGTTGGCAAGAGGCGGGAAAATCATTTACAATTGGGTATGGATGTTTTTAAGCAGGTAACGGCGCTGGCGAAAAGACGCGGGTTTATTTTCCCCGGCAGTGAGATTTATGGCGGCTTGGCCAATACTTATGATTACGGCCCGCTCGGGGTGGAGCTGCTGCGTAATTTAAGAAATTTGTGGTGGGAGTTTTTTGTCACCCGCCGCGAAAATATTTACGGTCTGGAAACCTCGGTGTTAATGAACCCCAAAGTTTGGGAGGCCTCCGGTCATGTTGCCGGTTTTACCGACACAGTCAAGGAGTGTAAAAACTGCCATCAGCGTTCCCGGGTAGATTTACTGGAGGGAGACAACTGCCCCCATTGCGGCGTTAATAACTGGACCGAGCCGAAAAAATTTAACCTGCTGTTTGAGACTAAAGTCGGGATTGAAGTTGCCGAAAAATCCCGGGTGTATCTGCGCGGCGAAACTGCCCAAGGAATGTTTGTGGATTTTAAACAGGTGCTGGATACCTTCTCCCCGCGGCTGCCGTTTGGCCTGGCCCAGTCCGGCAAGTGTTTTCGAAACGAGATTACCCAAGGCCAGCAGGTGTTCCGGACTTTAGAATTTGATTTAGCCGAGTTTGAATTTTACGTTAAAGAATCCGAGTGGGAAAAGTGGTTTGAGTACTGGCAGAAAGAAATGGAAGCGTTTGCTGCCTTTTTAGGGATCGATAAAAAGAAGCTGCGCTGGCGCAAGCACGCCAAAGAAGAACTGTCCCACTATTCGAAGCGAACCGAGGATTTAGAATATGAATTTCCTTTTGGGTTTAAGGAATGGTTTGGCTGTGCTTACCGGACGGATTTTGACCTTAAAAATCACATGGAGAAGTCCGGCACCGATTTGCGCTATACCGATCCGGACACGCACGAGAAATTTATTCCCCATGTGATCGAGCCGACGTTTGGGCTTTCCCGGACACTACTGGTTCTATTAATCGACGCCTATCATGAGGATAAAGACCGGGTGGTTTTGAGCCTGGCGCCCAAATTGGCACCATATAAAGCGGCCGTATTTCCGCTGCTTTCAAACAAGCCGGAATTAACCAAAATAGCCCGCCAGGTATTCGCGGATTTATCGAAATCAATGGCGGTGCGGTGGGATGATAACGGCAATATCGGCAAGCGCTACCGCCGGCAGGATGAAGCCGGCACCCCTTGGTGCATCACGGTGGATTTTGACAGCCTGAAAGATCAAGCGGTGACGGTGCGCGACCGGGACAGCATGAAACAGGAGAGAATTAAAATTAGTAAATTGACGGAGTGTTTCCATGAAAAAATATCTTAAGTTTATTATTCCCGGGGTAATTCTATTAATTGGCTTGTCTTGGCTTTTCTGGCCGGCTAAAAAAACTAAGACTGAAACTCAAGCGCCGGCGAAAAAAATGGAGGAAATTAATAAAATTGTCTTGTCCGACCGGCCGTTTGTGACGCTAACCCCGAAGGAAGACGGCAAAGAAGTGAAACTGATGATCGACCGGGTAAAAGATGCCGCCGCGGTTGAATATGAAATGGAATACCAGGCGGCCAGTCTAATCCAAGGAGTTTTCGGGACAATTGACTTCACCCAGGAACCGGCGCCGGTAAGTAAAGATTTATTATTCGGGTCCTGCAGTAAGGGTAAATGCCGTTATGACGAGGGGGTCACCGGGGGGGGGTTAACTTTGCGGTTTGACGGCGGCAGTGCCCCGTATGCCTTAAAGAGCGATTTTAACCTGCAGCAAATGTTTGACCGTCAGGGCAAGTTTGTCAGCCGTGACAGCAAGGCGACCTTAGACGTCGGCACTAAAGGTTTGCCGGATAAAACTTATGTAATCGTCGCCGGGACAATGGGATTACCGGCCGAAGTTGACGGCGAAGTGCTCGCCGGTCCGTATGCCTTTTTGGCGGCGGCCAGCCCGGTATTAAAAGCGGCGACTTTAACGATTCAATCCAAAGACGATTTAACCGGAGCCAAGTTGATGATGTGGAACGGTAAGAGTTATACGGAATTAAAATCTACCCTTGCTGACTCTAAAATTTCCACACCGGTCACCGGGTTGGGAACTTTTCTAGTGGTAAAATAAGGTATGATGGATAAAATTGAAAGTGACGCTCAAACTGCGATCAAACTGGTTGAGCGGGGAGCGGTTCCGGTTGATACCATAAGAGCATATGGGGGATTTTTTGCCCCTGATTCAGAGACACCGGGAAAAGAACTCTTGGCTATGGCTTTTTGCGCGGCCGCGGCCTTGGAATTTGCCGAGTTAAACGAAGAGAGTCAATACAAAATTAAAGACTCTGCCGGTCGCTCTATAAGAGATGCCTTAGATGTGATTGTCCGGAGCTTGTCTAAACCAAATCCGAATGATGCTTTGGCAGAAGTTGATAATCGAGCGGAAAACAAACAAAAATTTGGCAGGCATGCGCTCAAATATTTTTTTGCCGCTAGGATATTAAAAAAGAATTTTTCACCAGTTACTGATACAAATAATTTATATAAACAATTAGAATCATTTGTATTTACGAGTGGCGATAGAGTTACAGGTAATTTGCAATTAGGTGGGTTGGCCATCGACGAGGCTCAAGAAAACATTTTGGAGTTTGTCTCTAGGGTTCGAAAAATCCATGAATCGATGCAGGGAAATTCAGTCGGAGAGGTTAAGTAAAATCCAACACTTTAGAACTCGTTATTGACAAGTGTACGTTTAAGTGTTAATTTAAGTGTACATATGAATCAATTAGTCAGCGCCACTTTTGCCAGAAATAACTTCAGCGATATTTTAGACCAAGTCGTGGCCGAGAAAAAAACGGTAATTTTACTGCGGAAAAGCCAACCGCAGGCGGCGATCATTCCTTATGAAGAAATCGAGATTAAGGAAAAGAACTGGCAAAGAGAGTTTAGCCAGGCAATGAGAGAAACGCGGCCTTATTTCCTTCGCTGGTTAAAAAAACAAAAAATCAATCCTAAAAAGTTGACAGAAGAAAAGCTTTATGAACTCATCGATCGGGCCGCGGGTCGTAATTGATACCAATGTTTTAATCTCTGGTTTTTACTGGAGTGGTATACCGAAACGGATAATTAACTTGTGGCTGAAAGGAAAATTTAGGCTTTATGTCTCACCCGGCACTGCCGCCGAGTTGATTAGCTTATTGATTCGGTTTGAAGTACCTCGGACAAAGATTAAAAATATCAAAAAAATTCTTGTCACTCATTCTGTCAGGATTATTCCTCAACAAAAAGTGACTGTTTGCCGCGATCCGAAAGACAATCAGTTTTTAGAATTATGCTTGGCCGCTTCAGCCGATTATTTAATTACCGGTGACAAAGATTTATTAATACTCAAAAAATTTCATCAAACGCAGATCTTTTCTCCAAAACAATTTTTAGGTAAAATAAACAAATGAAAATTTCAATTGAAAAAGCCACGTTATTAATAAAAGAAACTCTTAAAAAACATGGCTACAGTCCAGAAGAAATTGAAAAAATTGAGGCAGTGATTTTTTATGCGGTTTTGAAAAATTCCACACAAGGAATGTCTAAATTGTTTAGCTGGCATATTGAAAAAGATCCATTAGCCAAACGGCCGATTTTTGAAAAAACTTCAGGAGTGATCGGTAGATTTGATGCCCAGAGAAATAATAGTATGTATGTTTGCAGTTTGGCCCTGGAACCATTGATAAAAATGGCTAAAAATGAGGGAGTAGGAGTAATCGGCGTGTACAACAATAGTAGTTCATCGGGCGCTCTTGGTTATTATACGTCTCAAATAGCCAAGAAAGGGTTGGTGGGAATAATGTTTTCTTCAGCTGATCCTATCGGTGGAATTGCTCCAAAGGGAAGTAAACAAGGAGTATTTGGCAGTAATCCATTATCGATAGCCATTCCTTATAAAAATTCAGCGATTACTTTGGACATGAGTACGGCCAAATATACTTTCGGAGATTTGGTAACGGCTTCGATTAATAAGCAAAAATTAGAACCTGGTTATGCTTTTGATTCGAGTGGGATAATGACCCAAGATCCACAGGAAGCCATGAATGGAACCGTTACCGCATTTGATGGATCATTTAAGGGCTTGGGTCTAGCTTTTATGATTCAGGTGATTGCCGGAACTTTAGTGGGATCAGTTTATAACCAAAGCGATAGTCAATGTGATTACGGATCGTTAATGATTGCTATCGATCCAGAAAAATTAGGCGGGGTTAATTTTATTAATGAACAGGTCGAAAAATTAATTAAAGTTTATAAAAACAGTGGAGAAATAGGACAGATTTTTATTCCCGGCGAAAAAGGTCAACTAACAGCGGAAGCCAATAAGAAAAATAATTCAATTATTATTACCGAAGAATTGATGAACAAAATTACAAAATTTATTACTTAATTATTTCAGATGACTACCGCCACTCACAAAGAGAAAATTGCCGTTAAGGAACTTATGGGGATCGTTAATCAATAACATTACCGCGTCAGTGATATCTTCGGTGGTGGTCACTCGTTTCATTGGATTGGTTTCGGCAAAATTTTTCCAAAGTTGGTCATCTTTCTCTAGTTTTCCCCAATTGGCAGTTCTGGTTGGTCCGGGCATAACCGCATTAACCCGGATTCCGTAAGCTGGCAAATGAATCGCTAGCGCTTTGGTTAGGGAATTAACAGCCGCCGTTGCAATGGCATACGATAAGACTTCCGGGCTGGGGTGTTCATCGGCAGTACTCGAGATCATGATTACGTTGGCGTTTTCACCTTTTTTTAGAAGTGGTAAAGCGTATTTTATTGATAGCCAGGCGCCATGGAGTTTGTTGTCGAATGCCAGTTTCCATTCATCAAAACTAGAATCTTCCATGGTTTTATCAATACTCCTGGCGGCATCGTTAACTAACACATTTAAGTGGCCGAATTCTTTTTCGACTAAAGCCATAAGTTGAGAGACACTTTTCTCATCCGAAACATCGAGTTTTTGAAGAGATGATTTGCCGCCGGCTTTTTCGATTTCCTCCACCGTTTTTTGCCCTCCTGCCTCATCAGTATAATAGGTGACATAAACAAAATAACCGTCTTTTGCCAGGCGAATCGCAATTGCTTTGCCAATTCCTTTGGATGAACCGGTAACAAGGGTAACTTTTTGGCTTTTCATTAGTTTAAAGTTATCACAAGATTAATCGAGCCGCAATTAGCTACAGAACAACACGAGTGTATTGACACATGATATCTTTTTAGATATCATGACTTTATGATCTATAGCCAATATCTTAAAGAACGTTTTAAAGATCCACGATTTGAGAAACTGATTCTTGAGCATCCGGAGAGATATCAAGTAGCGATAGCCATAATTAAGACAAGATTTAGAAAGGGATGGTCACAGCGGTATTTGGCTAAAAAGGCAAAAACCACCCAAGCAGTAATATCCAGGGTTGAGAATATGAACGTAGATTCAACCGTGCGGCTGATCAGGAAAATTGCTGTGGCCTTGGGTAAAAGGTTGGAGATTAGTTTTGTTTTTCCGGCTTAGCCAATTTCCACAACACTTCGAAAATCTGTTTTTGGGTTTTGGCGATTTCCGCGTTGTGGATTTCCAGGCCAAACATTTCGTCTTTGATAAAGTAAAAAAAGGCAAAGACGTCATTATAGATATAGGTGTCGTGTTTGATGTCGACGATTTTTTTATCTAAAAACCGGCATTGATAGATTTGGCCGTAATTTTTAATATTAGTCCAATTGCTCATCGGCCCCAGTTGATCGGTGTTTTGGATTTCCCGGTCGGAAATCTGCCGTTTGACCCGCTCGGCGCGCAGTTTTTCGGCAAAGTCGCGGCCGACGCTTTGGTTCCAATCGGCGTAGCCGTAACCGACCGATTCACCCTTGGCTTTTAAGATATTCCACAAAAGTTGTTTTAAACCACTGACGCCGCGGAAATAAACCATTTGGGTGGAGGGGACGGGTTGGTCTTTGATGGTGCTTAAACTAGATATTAGATTAGAGAGATTAGATTTTAGATAAGTCAATTCAGTTTCTTTTTGCGTTAACAGTAAGTTTAAATTTTCCGGGGCGACGGCTTTAACTTTAATTCCCCGGCTGTCAATGATTTCTTCGGCCAGGTTCAGGGTTTTTAAATCTTCGACCACCCGGTAAATGGTGGTCCGGTTAATCGTGGATTGGCGGGACAGCTCCAACAGGGAAGTTAACCCCTGTTTTAGCAGCAGTAAATAAATTTCCGCCTGATTGTCAGTCAGACCCAACAGATTCAGCTTTTGCTTGAGATCGAGTTTGTTCACCATCTTGAACACCAATTATACAACTACTATCCCATAGTGTAAAGTAGCGGGCAATGAAGATCAGCGTATTAGTCCCAATCAACGAATTTACCCCAAGTCAAATCAAACGGCTAAGGTCTTTGGGGCAGGTAAAATTTATTCCCCGGCGTCGGGAAATGAGCTTAGTCCAGCTGGAAAAATTCTGCCGCGACTGCCAAATATTGGCTGCTGATCCGGACACGTTGGGAGGATTTGATAAGGCAAAATTAAAATTAACTGAATTAGTTTTGAAACTGCCAAAGTTAAAGGGTGTGGCCGTGCCAACTTCTTATACCGGTTGGATTGATAATAAATATTTTAATCAAAGACAGATTCCGGTCAGTTTTGTTCCAGGATATGCGACCGAGTCGGTGGCGGAACATACTTTGGCCTTAATGCTGAGTTTGGCTAAAAAGACTTTTCAAACCGAAATGATGCTGGGAACAGAATTAGCCGGAAAAACCCTGGGGATTATCGGTTTAGGAAAAATCGGCAGCCGGACGGCAGAGTTGGCTTTAGGGATTGGCATGAAAGTTATAGCCTGTAATCGAACGCCAAAAAAACAAGCCGGAGTCAAAATAGTGACTTTAACTCAATTATTAAAACAGGCTGATGTGATTTCTTTGCATGTTACCGATTGTGTCGGAAACTATCGGTTGATTGGCAGGGCAGAAATTGGTTTGATGCGGCCGGGGGCGATGGTAGTGAATACCATCGGCAATGCCAAAATGGTGGATGAACGGTCAATGGCCAAGGCGCTTAAATTCGGCAAAATCGCCGGTTACGCCTTTGAAGCCGATGATTTAGAGCACACGCCGTTAAAAAATTTAAAAACCGCCGTCGGCCTGCATAACTTTGCCTGGTATACCAGAGAGTCTTTAGTAAGGTTGGCAGACATTTGGATTGATGATATTGCCGGATTAGCTAAAGGTAAGCCCCAAAGCGTGGTTAATTATGTTACACTTTTTGACGCACGTGCGGTATAAAGTGTAACAATGAATTTAGGAGTTATCGCCTTTGAGGGTAACTAAGGCGGCGGCGGCGATGACCAGCAGGCCGCCAAGAAAAGTCGATAGAGTTGGGATTTCTGCCAGAAACAGATAGCCGATAAAAACGACAAAGACGTTTTCGACCAGCATGACCAAACTGCCGGTAGCGGCTTTGACCAGTTGGAAGCCTTTACTCATTAACAGCCAGCCGAAAAAATTGATGGACCCGGCGACTAAAGCCGCCAGCCAGGATTGCAGAGAGAGAGTCATAATTTTATCGGTAAAAAAATCCGGCGCCAGCCACAAAGTGAATAAAGCCATGGTGATTACTCCGGCAGCGGTGTTGGTCACCATTAACTGCTGGGACGAGTATTGGTTGAGTTTTTTCCGGGCGATTAAATAGAACGATTGGCCCAGAGCGGAAAGCAGGGCAAAAAGGCTGCCGAGTTTCCAGGTAGATAAAGCATTGGGTTGGAACAGCAGCAAGAGAGATAATATACCTAAGCCCAGACTGATAAAGTTAAATTTATTAGCCTTTTCTTTCAAGAAAATGAACGCCAGGACCGGAGTCAGAATCGCAAACGAGTAGAAAATAAACATAGCCGTGGAGATTTGAGTGTAAATAATGGCATAGGTAAAGAAAAAATTAGTTAGGGCGTAGCCAAAGATGGCAGCTAGAGTTAACAGTAGTAAACTTTTCTTGTCAAAAAGGAATTTAGATTTAGATAGCTTAAAATAAATCCCGGCGATTAAAAAAGCAAACAGATAACGCATCAGGGTTTGGGCGCTGGGTTCGACTTTGGCGGCATTTAAAAACCGGATGAAGATCGATAACGAACTATAGATTAAGGCAGAGGCGAGGAGGTAAAAAATGCCTTTGGTGGATTGAGTCATTAACCTATTATATGATATTTGACGGAATGCGTAAAACGTGTAATATAATATAGATAGGGAAAAATGAAAAGAGTAATTGATATTCCTATAAGCGGTCCGGTGGTGAGTAGTCCGGATATTTTATCGGGGACACCAGTAATCAAAGGCAGCAGAATTCCAGCGGCGTTGGTGCTTGAGTTGATGCGCCGCGGTTATAGTTTACAGTTGATTAGAACAGAATATCCATCTTTATCAACGCGTAAACTGAATGATTTTTTAGCTTTGATATCAAGATCAATGGATGTCCGGCAACCGGCGGTTTAAACTTCTTTTAGATGAGATGATGCCCCGGAGGGAACGGTTCCCTCATTTAAACAATTTCCATGATTTGAAGCATATAGTTCATGATATGAAAAAGCCGGGAATTAAGGATTCGCAGATAATTATGATGGCCAAGCGGAATGGTAGAATATTGCTGACTAAAAATGTTAAGCATTTTATCGGCAGCTGCGGTGACAAGAAGGTTGATTTAATCGGTGTGGGAGACTTGGTCGGTTTTGAAGAAATTGATCGAAAAGTGTCGGCCTATCTTCGGAAAAGAAAGACAAGGAAGATGACCGGAATTTTCCAAAACATTGTTCAATCTTCAAGGAGACAATAATAATAGTCACTACGCCGATTTTTTGTTGATTTGCCTTTTCAGGAAAAGTTGGGGTTGACAGGAATTTGGATTTGCGAGATACTTGAAAAAATGCCGGTCACACTTTCAGATTTACCCGAATAGCCTTGGTGGGGCAAGGGAACTCCGGTCCACCAGAATAACGGTTTCATGCGTCGGGGGGCTGTACTGTCATGACTTTGTCTACACCCGGGATTCGTTTATTTCTAATTTTCAGGGCAAGGTGATGATCAGCAATTTTTCCGAGCGTCAGCGCCAGCCGGAAGCCGAAGCCCGAAAAGCCCAGTTTAAACAATTGCCGTATAAGATTAACATTTTGCCGGACCAGGCTTTTGCCGAGGGCGGCGAGTTTTTGTATGCGCCTAAAGAGAGTTTATTATTTTGCGGCCAATCGAGAAATAATGCTTTAGGCAACCGGCTGGTGGCCCGGTGGCTGAAAATTAAATACTGGTTTACCGTCATTTCCCACGGTTATCATTTAGACACGGTTATGGCTTTGGTTAAAGATCGGAGCGACCGCGTTAAAGCCGTTTTGGTCTGTTGGGACCGAATCAAAAATAAGCGGCCGTTAGCCGCTTTTTTAATGGCCCGGAAAATTCCGGCGTTTACGGTTGAACCAGTCGACAGTATCGGCAATGGGGTTTTAGGGACTTTGGCGATTAACTGTTTGGTTTTTGCCGGGAATTATGGTCGGCGGCGACCGGTTTCAAACGCGGGGATTAGCCGCCAGACTATCTACCGGTTTTTCCGGCGGTTCGATCCACTGCCTGACTAACGAGCTTTAGCCGGGGGTCAAACGGATTGGGTAAAATACAATCCGGAGTGGGATTTTTAACCAGAGCGGCCAGAGCTTTAACCGCGGCCAGTTTCATTTTAGGCGTAATTTGAGATACTTTGGCGGTAAACGCGCCTTTAAAGATGTAGGGAAAACACAATAAATTATTAACTTGATTAGGGTAATCGCTCCGGCCGGTGGCGACGATGGCCTCGGGAACGGTTTTTTTGGCCAAAGCGTAGCTGATTTCCGGATCGGGATTAGCCATGGCAAAGACAATCGGTTGGCTGGACATCGAGCGGATCATGACCGGGGTCAGTAAATTTGGCCGGGAAACGCCGATAAAAACATCTGAATTAATAATTGTTTGTTTCAAATTAAGGGTTGTTACAGATCGGGCCAGTTTTCGCTTGTATTGATTAAGGTTCCGGCGGTCGGCGGTAATTAAACCCTGACTGTCGAAAACAAATAAATTTTGCAATTTCAAGCCAAGGGTAAGGAGCATATTGGCAACAGCAATACCGGCGGCCCCGGCGCCGGAAAGAACCAGTTTAATCGAGTCGATTTTTTTACCGGTAATTTTTAAGGCGTTAGTTAAACCGGCGGCAACGACGATGGCCGTGCCGTGTTGATCGTCATGGAAAACGGGGATTGATAACCGCTTGATCAGCTGTTCCTCGACGTAAAAACACTCCGGCGCCTTGATATCTTCAAGATTGATGGCGCCGAAACTGGGAGAAATAGCCGTAATTATTTCAACTAATTTTTTCGGATCGGTTTCATTGATTTCAATATCCACAGCGTCCAGGCCGGCGAACCGTTTAAATAAAGCCGCTTTCCCCTCCATGACCGGTTTAGCCGCCAATGGGCCAATGTTGCCCAAACCCAGAACGGCGGTGCCGTTGGTGATTACTGCCACCAGGTGGCCTTTATTGGTGTAATCAAAGACTTTATCGGGGTCAACGGCAATTTGCCGGCTGGGCTCGGCCACCCCGGGAGTGTAGGCCAAAGATAGGTCTTTGACGGATTTTAAGGGTTTGGTAAGAGCGGTGCCGATTTTTCCTTGAGGTAAGCGGCGGTGATATTCCAGCGAATCCATGTTTTTACATTATACGCTTTCAGGAAAAGTTGGGGTTGACACGTATGTGAAAAGAGTTGAAAATGGATCAAAGTGGTGAAAAGTGGTGAATATATGCTCATTGGTCAGTATCAAACTAAGATAAATGCCAAAGGCCGGGCGGCGCTGCCGGCCAAGTTTAAACGCAGTTTGGGTAACCGGATTATCATTACTGCCGGGTACGAGCAGTCATTAATGGTGGTGGCCCAAAAAGATTGGCAGGGAGAAATTGACCGGGTAACCGGCCAGAGTTCAACCTTAGGCTTGACCCGGGAAACCGACCGGTTTTTGCTGGGCAGTGCTTATGAAATCGAGCTCGACAGCCAGGGGCGGTTCATTATTCCGAAATATTTGCGCCAGTATGCCGGCTTGACGGCAGAAATTGTGTTTGTGGGCGTGGGAAAGCGGGCAGAGATTTGGAGCCAGGCTAAATGGGATAAATATAGCCAATACTTAAACCAAAGAGTCAAAGAGCTGGGAGAGAAATTAAATGCATAAATCGGTGCTTTTACCTGAAGTGATTGACAGCCTGAAGGTTAGATTAGGGAAGGTTTACCTTGATTGTACCCTCGGTTCGGGCGGCCATAGCCGGGAAATTGTCGAAAAAGGCGGCCGGGTTTACGGCTTGGACGTTGACCCGGAAGCGCTCAAACGGGTTGAATCAATGAACTTGATTACCAAGCAGGCCAATTTTAAAGATTTAAAGGCAGTAGCCTATGAATGGGGTTTGACCGAGGTGGGCGGAATCCTTTTGGATTTGGGTTTATCGACCGAACAGATTGAGACTGACGGCCGGGGTTTTTCCTGGCAGACAGACGGACCGTTGGATATGCGCGCCGACCCGAGCCTGAAAGTGACCGCGGCTGACTTGATTAATGGTTTGGGTGAGGGTGAGCTCGTTAAGCTGTTTAAAACTTATGGCGAAGAGCCGCAAGCTAAAAGTCTTGCTAAAGCGATCGTGAAAGCCCGGCCGTTCAAGACTACAGGCGAGTTGGTCCGGGCAATCGAGGCGATTAAGTATCCGGTGCGCCGCCATCATCCGGCCACTTTGGTATTTCAAGCCTTAAGAATAGCTGTCAATGATGAACTGAATAATTTGAAAGCGGTTCTGCCCCAGGCGGTCGAGCTACTCGAGCCGGGCGGGAGACTGGCAGTTTTGAGTTTTCATTCACTGGAGGACAGAATCGTCAAGAACTTTATGAGAGACGAATCAAATTTAAAAATAGTTTTAAAAAAGCCGGTAATCTCGGACCGGCCGCACGCGGTTTTAAGAGTGGGGGAGAAGTTATGACGGCCCAGCAACAAAAACAATTTAATTTGAATATCTTAAAAAAATGCCGTTTTAGCTTTTTTTTGAGCTTGGTTTTAGTTTTAACTTTGGCTTTGGCTAAGCTGATCCTGGTTAATCGTTCGGCTACCTGGGGCCGGCAGTTGGAAGCGATCGAGGCCGAGACACTGGCGGTTAAGACGGAGACAGACCAGCTGAATCTGCAGTTGAACCAGCAGGGCGGCAGGCTAACCGAGCTTAAAGAAAAAGCTTTAAGCCTGGGATATGTGGAAAAACCCCAATATTGGTATTTGCCTGCGGGAGACAGCGTCGCCCAGAAATTGCCATGAATTGGCGCCTGCGGCTGAAGCTGTTGAGCGGGTTTTTTGCGCTGTTATTTTTCCTGCTGTTATCGAAACTGTTTTATTGGCAGGTGCTGGCCCGGGAGAGTTTGAGCCAAATTGCTTTAAGCCAGCAGCAGTCGACGTTGTCCGTGCCGGCCAAACGGGGGGAAATTTTTTTGGCTGACGGTTCGGCTTTGGCGGCGAACCAGCCTGGTTGGCTGGCTTACCTGATCCGGCGTCCGGACCAGGAGCTTAAGCCATTGGCTGAAAAACTGGCGCCGATTTTATACCCGGAAGCGACCGACAGCGCCGCGCTGAATTCTTTGGCGGCAAAGCTGGATCAACCGGAATGGCAATGGCTGACTTTGGCTAAAAAACTGACCCAGGCGCAAAAACTGGCCCTGGACGGTTTAGATTTGGACAATTTGTGGTTTGAGCCGACCCAAGGCCGGTTTTATCCCGAAGCGTCGATGGCCGCCCATTTTTTGGGCTTTGTCGGTTCAGACAGCCAGGGCAATGATCAAGGTTATTACGGTTTGGAAGGTTATTACCACCTGGAATTATCCGGCCGGCCGGGGATTATTAAGCAGGATCAGGATGCTTTAAACCAGCCGATTTTAAGCGGCGATTATCTGGTCCAGGAGAAAAAAGACGGCCGGACCCTGCAGTTGTCCGTTAATAAAAGCCTGCAGTTTTTAGTAGAGACTAAACTCAAAACGGCCTTAGAGCGTTACGGCGCTAAAGCCGGCTCGGTCACGGTGATGGATCCGGGTACCGGGGCGATTCTGGCTATGGCCTCTTTGCCGGCCTATGATCCGGTCAAATATCCGGAATTTTCCCCGAACTTATTTACTAACCCGGCGGTGGCCGATGCCTTTGAGCCGGGGTCAATTTTTAAAGTGCTGGTGATGGCCGCGGCCATCGATAGCGAAGCGGTCAAGCCGGAAACAAGCTGCGATATTTGTGACGGACCGGTCAAGATCGATAAATACACTATCAATACCTGGAATAATGAATATTACCCGGACTCCACGATCAACGATATTCTAGTGCACTCGGATAATGTCGGCATGGTTTTTGTCGGTCAAAAGCTGGGTCTGGATAAGTTTTTAGATTATTTCAACCGTTTCGGTTTTGAGGAAAAAACCGGTATTGATTTACAGGACGAAGCCCTGCCGGCAATAAAAAGCGATTCGAAATGGACATATGTTGATTTGGCTACTGCCAGTTTTGGCCAGGGATTTTTAGCCACCGGGATTCAGCTATTAACGGCGGTATCGGCAATTGCCAACGGCGGCGAATTGGTTCAGCCGCGTTTGGTTGAAAAAATTATCAGCGAGGATCGGACCCTGCCGCTGCCGGTTAAGTTGAAGCGCCGGGTTATTAGGCCGGAAACAGCCGTGATAGTAAGAGATATGATGGTGGCCGCTGTCCAAGCCGGCGAGGCCAAATGGGCGGCAGTCAAAGGCTATAAAATTGCCGGTAAGACCGGTACGGCCCAGGTAGCGGCTGGCGGCCGGTACGAGGAAGAAAAAACCAACGCCAGCTTTATCGGTTTTGCTCCGGCGGACAAACCTAAATTTGCCATGCTGGTGACTTTAAAAGAGCCGTCGACTTCCCCGTGGGCGTCGGAAACGGCGGCACCGCTATGGTTTTCAATTGCCCAGGATTTGCTAAACCATTTTAATGTCATCCCGATGGAGTAAAATAGACTAATGGGTTTAGTGAAACAATGGCTGATTAATCATTTTTGGCATTTACCGAGTGCGGTGTTAGCGAGTCTGGTTTATGGTTTCCCCGCCAGAAAGTTAAAAATTATCGGCGTGACCGGGACTTCCGGTAAAACTTCCACCAGCCATTTAATTGACCATATTTTAAAGAAGAGCGGCTATAAGACAGCTTTATTATCGACAGTTTCTGTTCCCGGTTTGCATGTAACTAATCCAGAACCATTTATTCTGCAGAAAATACTGCGTCAGATTAAAAATAAACAGGTTGATTATGTAGTTTTGGAAGTCACTTCACATGGTTTGGACCAGTTTAGGAATTGGGGAACCCCCTTTGTTTACGGGGTAATTACTAATATTACTCATGAGCATTTGGATTATCACCGGACGATGGAAGGTTATGCCCGCGCAAAAATTAAATTGATCAGTCAGAGCCAAGTGGCTGTTTTAAATCCTAATGACCAATTTTTTAAGTTAGCTAAACAGGCTGTCAAAGGGAAAATTCTGACTTTTTCCGATCAGCCGGATTTTTTTGCCGCCAATATTAACGCGGCGACGGCCGTAGCCTGGGATTTGGGTATAAAAGCAGCCAGTATTAAGGCGGCTTTAGCCAGTTTTCCCGGGGTGACTGGCCGGATGGAGATGGTCTTGGAAAAACCGTTTAAGATTTATATTGATTTTGCCCACAAGCCCGATGCTTTGGAAAAGGCGCTGCTTTGGCTGCGCCCTAAAACTAAAGGCCGTCTCGTTGCGGTTTTTGGCTGTGCCGGTTTAAGGGATCGGACTAAGCGGCCGATTATGGGCGGGATTGCCGGCCGGTTGGCGGATATCACCATTCTGACTGCCGAAGATCCGCGGACAGAAAAAGCGAATGAGATTATTGATCAGATTGCCGCCGGGTTTAAAGCCCGCAAAAAACTTTACCGGGAACCGGACCGGCAAAAAGCGATTAATTTAGCCATTAAATTGGCCCGGCCGGGGGACGTGGTTGCTTGTTTCGGCAAGTCCCACGAAAAATCAATGTGTTTTGGTACAATAGAGTATCCTTGGTCGGAACATCAGGCAGTCAGAAAGGCGTTGGCGTTATGCAACTACTAGTTTTAGCCGCCGGTGAGGGCAAGCGGATTAAACCAATTGTTACCAGCAAACCTTTGCTGCCGTTTATGGGCCAGACTTTATTGGAGCGGGTGATTGATTCAGCCTCGGTTTTGAAACCTGATCAGATAACTATCGTGGTTAATCCGAAAGATAAAGCGGCAGTCGCTAAACTTTTTCCCAAAGCCAAAGTGGTGATCCAGGAAAAAGCTACCGGCATGGCCGGAGCAGTCGAGGCTGCAGGGACTGTCCTTGCAGGATCTATAGTCGTAATTGACGGGGATGACTTGATTGACCTAAAAATTATTAAAAATTTTAAACAACAGATCAACAAGACTCCAAATAGAGTTGTTTTAACCGGAATCAAGAGCAATTTAACCGGTGGTTATTTTGACCTTCAGGGAGAGTCCCTGAAGGTAATGGAAAAACCCAAGGTGCGGCCGAGCCAGTGGGCCAAAATTGTCCTGGACTATTTTCCGAAAATTGAAGATTTTACGGTGAAGCTGAAAGACGATTATGAGGCTGGTTTGAATCAGCTGGAAAACTCTGTCTTAGTTAAAGCCGAGGGGAATTTTTACCAGCTGAAATTTCCCTGGCAGATATTGGATCTGACTGCCGGATTGCTCACCGGGAAAAATTTGATTGATAAGACCGCTAAAGTCATGGCCGGAACCGAAATAATCAATTCATATTTGGGCCAGGGAGTGGTGGTTGGCCAAAACTGTTTGATCCGCGATTCGATTATCGAAGCGGGTTGTGTAATTGGTTTCGGCACGGAAATTGCCAGAAGTTATGTGGGGCCGAAAAATTGGTTTCACCGCAATTATATCGGCGATTCGGTGATCGAGGGCGAATCGAATTTCGGCGCCGGGGCGGTTTTGGCTAATTTCCGCTTTGATCATAAAACTATCGGCGGATCCGGCCGGGAAAAATTCGGCGCCGTCATCGGCCGGGGCGCCCAGGTAGGCGTTAACGCTTCAGTTATGCCCGGAGCGATGATTGACAGCGGCGGCCTGGTTTGGCCGGGGACAGTGCGGCAATGAACTGGTTTAAAGCCAAAACAATCCATTTTACCGGCATTAAAGGGGTGGGGATGGCGGCGCTGACCGGGATTGCTTTAGACCAAAAAAAAATTGTTTCCGGCAGTGATACTGCCGAAGTTTTTCCGACCGACGCTTGGCTCAAAACCACTAAGGCTAAAATCAAAATCGGGTTTGAGGCGGCCCATCTGCCGAAAAATTGTGACTTACTGGTTTATACCGGTGCCCACCAGGGATTAAGTAATCCGGAAGTGCTGGCGGCCAAAAAGCGGGGAATAGCGACCTTGAATTACGCTCAAGCTTTGGCCCAGGTCAGCCAAAGAAAGACTTTATTGGCCACGTCCGGGGTCGGCGGTAAATCAACCACGGCTTCGCTTTTAGCCACAATTTTGGAAAGCGCCGGCGCCAAACCGAGTTGGGCGATCGGCGTGGGCGGCTTAGCGCCTTTAGGCCAGCCGGGATGCTGGCGGAATGCCGGCCAGTATCTAGTCGCGGAAACCGACGAGTTTGTGGCCGATCCGTCCGGAGATTTGACCCCAAAATTTCACTATTTAAATCCGGCGGTAGCCATTATTACCAATCTTGAGCACGACCATCCGGATATTTACCCGACACTTAACGATGTTTACGCCAGTTTTACTGCTTTTGCCAAGCGGGTGGTGCCGGATGGGATTGTGATTGTTAACATCGACAATCCTCATATTCAGGCTTGGGTAAAAACCTTGGATCGGCCTGACTGCGCAGGCAGGCCGGTTTTAACTTATGGCTTTTCTCCCCGGGCCGACTGGCAAATCAGCGCCAGTCACACGGCCATGGAAAAGCAGATATTCAGTTTGCGTTATCAGAGAATGGACTACAAAGATTTAGTTTTAAACCTGCCCGGCCGTTACAATTTGCTAAACGCCGCCGCCGCTTTCGCCGCCGCTCATTACTTGGGTTTTGACCCGGAAAAGTTAAAATTGGGGCTTAAGCTATTTACCGGCACCAAGCGCCGGTTTGAGCTGGTAGCCGATATTAACCAGATCCGTTTGTATGACGACTATGCTCACCACCCGTTGGAGATTCAGGCAGTTTTGGCCGCCGCCAGAGATTGGCTCCCAAGACGGCGACTGGTAGTTATTTTCCAATCCCATACATATTCCCGGACTAAGGCTTTGCTGCCCCAGTTTGTGAGTAGTTTGGCAGCCGCCGATGTAATTTTAATTAACGATATTTTTGGCTCGGCCCGGGAAACGGAAACTTTGGGAATTTCCGGGCAAATACTGGCCAATTTGATCAAAGCCAAACACCGGCAAACATTTTATGCTCCGGGACAAGCGGCGACTTTGACCAGGTTGAAAATCCTGCTGCAACCTAATGACGTGGTGCTGACTTTGGGGGCGGGCAATAATTGGCTGTGGCATAAGGAGATAATTAAACTGCTGCGGTCCAGATGAAAATTCTAAATAATATTTCTTTGGTCCAGTATTCGACTTTCAGAATCGGCGGTTCGGCCGAGTATTTTATTGAGGTTAAGAACCAAGCGGAGTTGATCGAGGCGGTGGCTTGGGCCAAAGCCAGGCGACTGCCGATTTATATTTTAGGAAATGGCAGTAATACCTTAATTGCGGACGCCGGGATTAAGGGTTTGGTAATCAGAAATTTAACCGGCGAGATTAAAGTTTTAGATTCAATTCAAGCTTTTAGCAATAAAAAAATCCCGCCCAGATTTCAGTTAGTCGAGCCGGATCCGGAATTAACTAACTTAACTTATGATGAGAGTCAATTCCCGCCGGTGTTAGTTACTTTGGACAGCGGCGTCTATCTGCCCAAAGCGATTTTTCAGCTGATTGCCCAGGGAATTACCGGTTTGGAATGGTTTGCCGGAATCCCGGCTACGGCCGGCGGGGCCACGTACATTAATCTGCACGGGGCCAATAAATTTTGGTCGGACTATTTGATCGAAGCGGAAATTTTAGATCCGGCCGGACAGATAAAAACAACAGCGGCTGACGATTTTCATTATGATTACGACCAGTCAGTTTTGAAAGATTCCGGTGATTTGGTTTTGGCAGTGACGCTGCGGCTGCGGCGCGGGCCGAAAGAGCAGGCGTTAAAAATTGCCAAATACCGGCAATTAAAAAAAGCCCATCAGCCGCAGCGATCTTTAGGCTGTGTCTTTCAAAATTTGAGCGCCGCCGAACAAAAACGGCTGTATTTGCCGACGCCTTCAATCGGCTATTTGATCGATAAAAAATTGAATTTAAAAGGGACTAAAATCGGCGGGGCCTGGATTCCGGAAAAACATGCCGGTTTTGTAGAGAATTTGGGCGGGGCCACGGCTGCAGACGTACTTCAATTAATTGAATTAGTTAAGAAGAGGGCCAAGCAGCAGCTGGATTTGGATCTTAAACTGGAGATTGTTTTATGGCTAAATTAGTGATTGCCTCCGGCCGGCCGCTTAAGGGAACGATCAGCCTGGCCGGGGCCAAAAACTCCAGTTTTAAATTGATGATTGCAGCTTTATTGGCGTCCGGAGAATCCCGGCTGACCAATTTATCCCAGATTGAAGAGGTCCGCCACGTTAAGTTAATGCTGGAAGCTTTGGGGGCCAGGGTTAATCCGGTGGCTGACCGGGGCTGGCTGATCGATACCCGGGGAGTGAGAGCGGCGGTCATTCCGGAGGCGCTGGGCTGGTTTTCCCGGGCTTCGACGCTGTTCTTGGGACCGCTACTTGCCCGGTTTGGCCGGGGAGCCGTGCCTTTGCCGGGCGGTGACCTGATCGGTAAACGGCCGCTGGAACGCCATTTTGCCGGTTTAAGCCGTTTTGGTGTTCAGCTAAACCTGAAAGGAAAGCTGGTTGAGGCCCGGGTGGACAAATTGCGCGGGGCGGATTACCGGTTTGCTAAAAATTCCCATACCGGAACGGAAACTTTAATTATGACGGCAGTTTTAGCCGAAGGCCGGTCGGTCATCACTAACTCTGCCCGGGAACCGGAAGTGGATGACTTAATTGGCTGTCTGAATCAAATGGGCGCCAAAATTACCCGGAGCGGCCGGACGCTAACCATTGACGGAGTGAAGGCGCTCCGTCCGGCCCGATACCGGGTAATGCCGGACCGCAATCAGGCGGTATCTTATGCCATTGCCGCTTTGGCTACCCGTGGTGAAGTGACTATTAATAATGCCCGGCCGGAACACTTGCGGGCATTTTTGGCCAAGCTTAAATTAGCCGGTGCCGGGGCGGAAATAAGTTCAGGCGGTATCCGCTTTTTCTTTAAACGGCAGTTGCAGGCAACGGGAATAATTACCCAACCGCACCCGGGCTTTATGACTGATTGGGAGCCGCTTTGGTCGGTGTTAATGACCCAAGCAGTCGGTCGGTCCAAAATAGTCGAGGGGGTGTTTCTTAACCGATTCCAGTTTGTGCCTGACCTGATGGCTATGGGGGCGAAAATCCGCTACTTTGACCCCCGGCCGGAAAACCCGGATAAATTTTACAATTTTAACCTAACTGATGACCGGGCCGGTAACCGCCACGGGATTGAGATTTCCGGTCCGACGCCGCTTAAAGGGGGAAAGTTTGCCGTTAAGGACATCAGAAACGGTGCGACCCTGACGATCGCCGGTTTGCTGGCGAGCGGGCAGACGGTTTTGGCCAATGCCGAGCTGATCGACCGCGGCTACGAAAATTTTGCCGGACAGCTGTGCCATTTAGGTGCCTCAATAAAGAAAATCTAGAACAAGATTTTTAATTGTAAGAATGTCTCTTTCGTCAACTTCTTCAAAGTAATTTTTTAGTTTTTTCGAAGGAGCAACCTGCAGGGACTGTCCTTGAAGGCAGATAATTGGTAAAGTTGAGATGATCGGGTAAAATAGAGGGTATGTTAAAGGCAGTGAAAAAAGTTGTCGTCATTGGCGGGGGGACGGGCAGTTTCGTGCTCTTGTCCGGGCTGAAAAAATACCCGGTTGAGCTGACGGCAATTGTTCCGGTTACCGACGACGGCGGTTCGACAGGCAGGTTGCGGGACGAGTTTGGCTTTTTGCCGGTCGGGGACATGCGCCAGTGCTTGGCCGGTTTGGCCACCGACAGCGGTTTGTTCCGAAAACTTTTAACCTACCGGTTTGAAAAAGGCAAAGGGATTAAGGGCCACAGCATGGGGAATTTGCTGTTGACTGCCCTGGAAGACATTTTGGGCAGTGAGCCGGCGGCGGTCGAGCAGGCCTCGAAGCTATTCCGGTTAAAAGGCCGGGTCCTGCCGATTTCCCGGCAGTTGGTTCAGTTGGCGGCCGAGTATAGCAGCGGTAAAACGATTGTTTCCGAACACTTAATTGAAGAACACCGGTTAGCCAAAGATGAACGGATTGTCAGATTATTTACCCGGCCGGAGGGAGCGATTAATCCCGAGGCGGCTAAGGTGATCGGCGAAGCGGAAGCGGTCATTTTTGCTCCGGGAGATTTATTTAACAGTCTGATTGCCAGTTTGATCATCACCGGGGTAAAGTCAGCCATTCGTCGAAGCCGGGCCAAGTTAATTTACGTGGTTAATTTAATGACCTTAAACAGCCAGACTAACTATATGACTGCGGCCGACCATGTTCGGGAAATCGAAAAATACGCGGGTAAAAAAATGGATTGGATTGTTGTCAATAACCAAGCGATTCCGGATAAAATCCTGGCGGCTTATGCCAAGCAGGTAGAATATCCGGTGATTGACGATTTCGGCCGGAGCAGTAAAGTGGTTCGCCGGCCGTTGCTGGCACCGGCGCCTTATGAAAAACCCAAAAGTGACCAGCTAAAACGCAGTTTACTGCGCCATGATCCGGATAAGTTAGCCAGGGCGGTATGCGATTTGATCGGTTAGTGATTCTTCATGGCTGGGGCAGTGATTTGCCCCGCTGGCGGCCGTTGGTATCTAAGCTTGAGTCAACTGTTAAGGTAGTTTTACCCCATTTACCCGAGGATAAAATCAGGCATACTGCTGACTTTGCCGATTGGCTGAATCAGCAAACAAAAACCTTATCGCCTTTTGTTCTGGTGGGACATTCTTTTGGCGGCCAGATTGCCATCGATTTTACCGCCCGCCATCCGGAGCGGGTGGCAAAATTAATTCTAATCGGCAGTGCCGGTGTCCGCCGCCTAAACCTTAAAGCCTTAATTCTATTACCATTTGCCAAAATATTGAGATTTTTACCGACACTGTTCAAACAGTTTTTCTATCGGTTAATCGGCGAAACCGACTATCTTAAAGCCTCGCCGGTCATGAAAGAAACCATGAAACTGATTTTGCCAGAAGACCAGCAGGACAATATGAGAAAAATTGACGTTTCGACCTTAATTTTGTGGGGTAAACAAGATCGCTATACCCCGCTGCGGGACGGCCGTTTGACCCATCAATTAATTAAAAATTCCGTATTGGCAGAGTTTAATGCCAAACATAGCCTGCCTTTCTCCCATCCGGCCAAAGTTGCCCAAAAAATCTTATGGTTTATCAAATAATTTATTGGTTGTTTTTAACCGAAGCGATTTTACGCTGCCTGTATTTTTGGCAGTTAAATGAGTATCGGTTGGATCGGTTTCGGGAATTTTTGAGAAGCGGCAAATCCCGGCGTTATTGGCTGCCCGGATTTAATTTTTTGCGGCCGCGGCTGACTTTAAAAATTCTACTACTTGTTTTATTGACAGTTTATTTATCTTTATGGTTTGTTTGGTGGCTGGCATATTTATTAGTGCCGTTGACGACGGCCACGTCGGTTGTCTTAATTGCTCCGCCAAGCGATTTGATTAAATGGCCGGTAATTATTTTGGCGAAAATAAAACTGCTGATTTTCCACTGCCGCTTATTAGTAATCGGCATTACCGGCAGTTACGGCAAAACCTCAACCAAAGAAATTTTAGCCCATGTTTTAGCGGTTAAATTTAAAGTGGCGAAAACACCCGGAACGAATAACACTTTAATCGGCGTGGCGCTGACGGTTTTAAAAATGCCCCTATCTGCCGAGGTTTTAGTGGCGGAGATGGGAGCGTATAAAATCGGAGAGATCAGGGCTATTTGCCGCCTGGTTAAGCCGAAAATCGGGATCTTAACCGGGATTAATGAACAGCATTTAGGTTTGTTTGGCAGTCAGGAGAATATTATTAAGGCCAAGTCGGAATTACTACTGGCTTTACCCAAAACCGGGCTGGCAGTGATTAACGGAGTGAATCCGATCACTAAAAAATTAGTTATCGGTAAAACTCCCGTAAGATTTTACCGGGCAGGAAAATTTAAGACGAATTTACCGGGGATTCACCAGCAATTAAACATCAGCGCTGCCATTACTGTCGCCCGGTATTTAGGCGTGAAGCAGTTTGACTTAACTCACATTCCCCGGTTGAAAACGGCTATGATCAAAATTAAGGGTTTGAATGGAGCAACGATTATTAATGACAGTTACAATTCTAACCCTGACGGTTTTCTGGCGGCAGTTAATTTAGCCAAGACGATTCCGGCCAAAAATAAAATCTTGATTTCTCCGGGAATTATTGAGTTGGGCAGTGCCAGCGAAGCGGTCCATCAGCGGTTATTGGCCGTGGCTAACCACGTTTTTGACCGGGTTTTTATAGCCGAACCGGAAAGGCAGTTATTGAGTCAATTGGAGAAAATTTTAACTAAAAATCATCTATTATTAATCGAAGGCCGGTTTTCTAAAAAATTTATCAAAAAATTATGTTTATAAAACCAATCCTGATCGGGATCTCTCCCAATGCCCAAGCCGATGACATTTGGCTGGCATTAAAATTGTTGTGGCAGCCTTGGCGCTGGCAAACAGGTTCGGGATTAGCCCTCCTGAAAGCGGCAATCAGCCGAAAATTCCCTAACCGTCAGGTTTACCTGGTAAATGCCGGCCGGACGGCTTTGTTACTGGCACTGCAGAGCCTTAAACTGAAGCCCGGAGATGAAGTTATCCACCTGGATTTTACCTGCGGGGTTGTTCCCGGGGCGATCCGGTTAGCCGGCGGCGTTCCCTGTCCGACTGCCGATTTAACTAAGCCCGGAATTACTCCCAGGACCAAGGCGCTGATTTGCCAGCATACTTTTGGTATTCCCGATGACTTGAGCCGATTACAGGCAATCTGCCGTCAATATAAACTAACTTTGATTGAGGATTGTGCCCACAGTTTGGGTGCCAAATACCGGGGCAAACCGGTTGGCAGTTTCGGCGACATGGCCATTTTAAGTTTCGGTCGGGATAAAATTATTTCCTCGGTTTTCGGCGGCGCGCTGTTATCCAAAAAACCGCTCAACTTGCCGGAATTGCCTTGTCCGAACCGGGGCTGGATTATGAAACAATTATTTCATCCGGTGTTAATGTTGGCGGCGGTGCCGACTTATTTTTGGCTGGGTAAATATTTGATCTATTTAGCCAGAAAACTGAATCTGATTACTTTGCCCCTGGCGGATTTAAAGCCGGAATTATTGCCTAACGCTTTAGCCGAATTGGCATTGAAACAATGGGGCAAACTGGACAGGTTAAACCGCCACCGGCAGGTTCTGGCCCGGTTTTATGCCCAAAGTCTGCATCAAAAATTTGATCCCCAGGGAATTTATTTGCGCTATCCGCTACCGGTTAAAAATCCGCTTCAATTAATTAAAGCGGCCAAAACCAAGCATTTGCTGCTGGGAAATTGGTATGACGGCAGGATAATTAATTTACCTACCCATATTAAAATTAATTTGAGTGATGCCGCCAGAGTGATTCAATTTATTAAAACTTATGTTTGAGTTGCGTCCGATCGAAGACCGGAAACAATGGGAAGAATTTTTACTGGCCTCGGCCCAGGTTAATTTTTTGCAAAGTTGGGGTTGGGGGATGATGCAGCAGGAACTGAAAAAATTGGTTTTCCGCTTGGGAGTCTTTAACCGCGGGCGGTTAACCGGCATTCTTCAATTAATTAAAGTGACAGCTAAACGGGCCACGTATTTCGAGTGCCCGGGCGGCCCGGTGATTGATTGGTCTGGCTCTATCCATCCGTGGCTGTTTGAGCAGTTGAAGCGGTTTGCCCGGGACCACGGCGCCAGTTTTATCCGGATCCGGCCCAATATTCTGTCACAAGACATCGGCTTAAGGCGGGCGCCGATGCATTTAACCGCCGAAACCACTTGGGTGCTGCCGCTTCTGCCCGGCGAAGATGAGCTGCTTAAAAATATGCGTAAAACCACCCGATATTTAATCAGAAAAGCCGAAAAACTCGAGGTTCAAATCAGCCGGTCGACTGACCCGAAAGAGATTGACAGGTTGTTCCAGCTGCAGCAGGAGACCGTTGACCGGAAACATTTTGTGCCGTTTTCCCGGGACTATTTTCTGGCCGAACTGAAAGCGTTTTTGCCGGACAATATCCGTTTGTTTAAGGCTTGCTATCAGGGGAAAGTGCTGGCGCTGGCGATGATAATTTTTTACGGGCAGGAGGCAGTTTATCATTATTCCGGTTCCAGTAATGCTCATCGGGAAATCCCGGCTTCGTATTTACTCCAGTGGGAAGTAATTAAAGCGGCCAAAAAATTAGGCCTAAAACGTTATAATTTTTGGGGTTATACCCGGAATCCCCGGCATCGGTTTTACGGACCGAGCCTGTTTAAAGCCGGTTTCGGCGGGCACGAGATTAAATACCTGCCGGCCCAGGACTTGATTGTCAGCCCGGCCTATTGGTTTAATTGGGTAGTGGAAACTTGGCGGCGGAAGTGGCGGCGGTTATAATCTAGTTATGGCGTTATTGCTGGGTTTGTTGATTTTTAGCTTTGTGACGACGGCGATTTTATTGGTGCCGTTTATTAACCTGCTCTACAAATTAAAATTTACCCGGCGCTTTCAGGTTACCCGGGATGCGTTTAACCAGAAAACGCCGATATTTGACCGGTTTCACCAGCATAAGCAGGGAACACCGGTTGGCGGCGGCTTGCTGATTATTATGGTCGTCAGCCTGCTGTTTTTATTTTTATTTCCCTTAGCCAAATACCTGGGGATATCGATTACCCAAGTTTATCCGCTTAAGGAAGAGATTCATGTTTTATTTTTCACTTTTATTTCTTTCGGCCTTTTGGGGATGTACGACGACATTATGAAGTTTTTCCATTTAGGCAAATCCGGTTTTTTCGGCTTAAGGTTGAGGCATAAATTTATTATCCAGTGGGCGTTGGCCCTGGTGGTAGCCCTGCTCTTGTTTATGAATCTGGGCATTGACCTTTTGTACATTCCTTTTTTCAGTACACTGCATTTGAACTGGCTTTACGTGCCGTTTGCCGCTACGGTTATCGTTGGGTTTGCCAACGCCGTTAATATTACCGACGGCCTTGACGGTTTAGCCGGGTCGGTATTGCTGGTGGCTTTGTTTGCTTTTTGGTTTCTGTCAGCGGCCATTTTAGACACGCCGCTGTCGTTTTTCCTGGCCCTGTGGCTGGGCAGTTTGCTGGCCTTTATGTATTTTAACGTTTACCCGGCGCGCTTGTGGCTGGGCGACGTTGGTGCCTTGGCTTTCGGCGCCACTTTTGCGGTCGTCGGCCTGCTTTTGGGGAAAGTCATGGCGTTAGTTATTATCGGGGGGTTGTTTGTGGTCGAGATTTTATCCAGTTTCCTGCAATTAATGTCCAAGAAATTCCGGCACAAAAAATTATTTCCGGTGTCCCCGTTTCATCTTTGGCTGCAGCTGGTTGGCTGGGAAGAACCAAAAATCGTCGCCCGGGCGATGTTTGCCAGCATTGTGCTGGCCCTGTTCGGCGTCTGGCTGGCGCTGATATAAGAGTTTTATGACTATTATTGACGGTTTAAGAGACAAACATAAGAAATTTATTTATCAGGATTTTTCAGTCGATCTTGATGGTCAAGATTTACTGATTACTTTTTCTTTTTTAATTACTCCCGGTCTTTCTTTCCAGCCAAAAACGGTGATTAAAAATGCCGCGAGCCGGGTGAGCAAAATTGACCCGCAGCTACTTAATAATTTAGTTTTTCATTTGGGTTTAATCGAGGCATTTAGTTATTGGAAAGCCGCTTGCCCTTCAATAATCGAGATCCAACCGGCTTATCTATCTGACCAGCAAAAAAATTGGTGGCTGAATTTACTTAAGCAAGGGATGGGAGAATTTTTCTTTAAAAATAAGATTGATTGGCGGGTTAAGGATTTTGTCACGATCGTAGGTTCAGGAGAAAATCAATATAAACCTAAAATTTTAAGTTTGCCTTTAAGGTCATTAGTTTTGGTCGGCGGCGGTAAAGATTCAGCCGTATCGGTTGAGGTTTTAAAACAACTTAAAGAACAACCAATAGCAATGATGGTTAACCCGACAGAAGCGGCAAAACAAATAGTTAAAATTGCGAACCTTAAAGATAGGGTTACTGTTTCCCGGAAGATAGACCCTCAATTATTGGTATTAAATAGACGGGGTTATCTTAATGGTCACACGCCTTTTTCTGCCTATTTAGGTTTTTTAAGCCTATTGGTGGGAGGCTTATTTGGTTGGCGTAATCTCGTTGCTTCAAATGAGCGCAGCTCCGACGAGCCCAATACTGAATATTTGGGTCAAGCGATTAATCATCAGTATTCTAAATCTTGGGAGTTTGAGCAAGGGTTTAGGCAATACACTGCCAAATATATTTCCTCCTCATTTAATTATTTCAGTCTGGTACGACCATTGTGGGAGATCCAAATTTCCAAAATATTTAGCCGGCTTCCCCAATATTTTAGTGCTTTTCGAAGCTGTAACCGGGGACAAAGAGATAATTCCTGGTGCGGCCGTTGTCCCAAATGCCTTTCGGTGTATTTGCTGTTATTGCCATTTTTAAAAGAAAAGACGGCGATTATTTTTGGTAAAGACTTGTTGGCTGATCCAGCTCTTAAACCAGTTTTAAACGCGTTAACCGATGAAAATCAATCTAAGCCGTTTGAGTGTGTGGCTACCCGTGAAGAGATTCTGGCCAGCTTAGATAATAGACCGCAAAAACTTTTAGCTGACTGGGGAGAGGATAAATTTTTAAGCCAGTCGCAAAAAAACTTATTAAAACAATTAGCCTATGCTTGACTTTCCCGGTAAAAATATCTGCATAGTTGGTTTTGGCCGCGAAGGCCAATCCACGCTTAAATTAATTAAAGGCGATGTTTTAGATGTTAAAACTGACCCAGCTTATCTTAAAAAAATCAAAGACTATGATTTGATTATCAGATCTCCCGGTGTACCGTTTAAACTGATAAAAAAATATGCTTCTTCTAAAGCGGTCATCACCTCGCAAACTAAATTATTTTTAAAGTTCTGCCCGGCTAAGATTATTGGGGTTACCGGCACCAAAGGGAAAAGTACCACGTCATCGGTAATCGCCGCAGTCTTAAAACAAAAATTCACCACTCATTTGGTGGGAAACATCGGTCGTCCGCCGCTTGATTATCTGTTGAAAATCAAACCGACTGATTTGGTAGTGTTTGAGCTTTCCAGTCATCAGTTAAGCGATTTAGATCAAAGCCCACCGGTGGCGGTTATGTTAAACCTGTTTCCTGAACACCTTGATTACTATGCTGATTTTGCCGAATATGCCCAAGCTAAAGCCAAGATCAGCCGTTTTCAAACAAAAAATGACCTGTTGATTTATAACCGGGATAATCAGCCAATCAGGAAAATTGTCAGTAAAAGCTTGGCCAGAAAAATAAGTTTTTCTACCTTGCCTGTTGCGGATGCTGATTACTTTATTAACAATAATTATATTTACTGTCATCAAGAACCGGTTTTTCCCATAGCTAAGTCATCGCTACAGGGCCAGTTCAATCTGGCAAATATTATGCCAGGGATAATTTTGGGAAAAGAGTTTGGCGTGGATCAACGGCTGATTGTCTCGGCGATTGAAAAATTCAGATCCTTGCCTCACCGTTTGGAATTAATCGGTAAAATTAAAGGCATTACTTTTGTAAATGATTCACTGGCGACTGTTCCCGAAGCGGCGATTGAAGCGATTAGGTCTTTTGGAGATTCTTTAGGGTCTTTGGTCGTCGGCGGCTATGATCGCGGAGTAGACCAAACCAGCTTAGTGCAAGCAATTGTCCATCAACAAATTCCGGCAGTGATTGTTTTGCCGGATACGGGGAAGAAAATAAAAAATTTAATTGAGCAACAATCAAGCCGGGTGAAAGTTTATGCAGCCGAAACTATGGAAGACGCGGTGATCC
>Ga0100390_10000714_pt1 | contig 30309 bp, 29 predicted proteins | sample CryGeymeta201514_FD_81540 | JGI IMG/M metagenome (GOLD analysis project Ga0100390, IMG submission 81540) | Groundwater microbial communities from Crystal Geyser aquifers in Utah, USA - Crystal Geyser metaG 2015-14 | ecosystem: Environmental > Aquatic > Deep subsurface > Groundwater | place... | reverse complement strand
CGCTCGCTCGGCACCGATTCGGTCGGCGGCATCGATGGCCTGCACCGGCTCGGGATCACCCCGACGCCACTGAGTGTGCGCATGCAAGCCCTGCTGGGCCGCGCCGACAGCCGGCAGAAGCGACTCAATCGCTATCGCCGGCAAACCGCATGAATCGCGCGCATCGCCCACACGCGCGATGAACACCTATCTGGTCGGCGGCGCGGTACGTGATCGCCTGCTCGGCCGCAGCCCGGGCGACCGCGATTGGGTAGTGGTGGGCAGCACCCCGGAAGATATGCTGGCACAGGGCTTTCGCGCCGTCGGCCGCGACTTCCCGGTATTCCTGCATCCGCACACACACGAGGAATACGCGCTGGCGCGCACCGAGCGCAAATCCGGGCGCGGCTATCGCGGCTTCGTGGTCGATGCCGATCCGACGGTGACGCTGCAACAAGACCTGCAACGGCGCGATTTCACCATCAACGCCATCGCCGCGGATGCCGACGGCGAGCTGGTCGATCCGTTCGGCGGCGCCGCCGACATCGAACGCCGGGTGCTGCGCCATGTCAGCGACGCCTTCGCCGAAGATCCGGTGCGCATCCTGCGTGCGGCGCGGTTCATGGCGCGCTTCGCGCCGCTCGGATTCAGCGTGGCGCCGAAAACGCTGGCGTTGATGCAATCGATGGTGGCCGCCGGCGAAGTCGATCATCTGGTGCCGGAGCGGGTGTGGCAGGAACTCGAACGCGCGCTGCGCGAGCCACGCCCGGCCGCATTCGTGCAAACCCTGCGCGGCTGCGGCGCGCTGGCGCGCATCCTGCCCGAAGTCGATGCCCTTTACGGCGTGCCGCAACGGCCTGAGTATCACCCCGAAATCGACACGGGCGTGCATACCGAAATGGTCTGCGACATGGCCGCACAGCTCGCACCGAACGACAGCCTGATCGGGCTGGCGGCGTTGCTGCACGATCTGGGCAAGGCGCTGACGCCGGCCGACGAACTGCCGCGCCACATTGGCCACGAGCACAACGGCCTGCCCGCCGTGGAAGCGGTGTGCGCGCGGCTGAAGGTGCCGGCCGAACACCGCGAACTGGCTCTGCTCGCCTGCCGCGAACACCTCAACGTGCATCGCCTTGGCGAACTGCGCGCCGCCAGCGTGCACGACCTGATCGCCCGTTGCGATGGCTTTCGCAAACCCACGCGCATCGCGCAACTCGCCAGCGTCTGTGAAGCCGACAAACGCGGCCGTCTGGGTTGCGCCGACACCCCCTACCCCGAAGCCGGACACCTGCGCCGCGCCCATGCCGCCGCGCTGGCCGTCGATGCGCGCGCGATCGTCGCGCGCGGCATCACCGGCCCGGCCGTGGGCGAACAGTTGCGCCGCGCACGGATCGCGGCAATTGCTGCGGTGTGCACTAGCCCGGATTAGCCGCAGCGCGGCGTAATTCAGGGCCGCGACGACGCCACGCCCACACAGTGCGTCGACAGGAGCAAGTCTCCGCTCGTGGAAGCGCGCCTGCACGCGAAGCTTGTCGCGGCATTGTTCGCTGGCAGGCCGGCTCCCACAAAAACGCTGGCTCGCCCCGGCGGGCTGCACAGTGGCGCCAGGGCCGGGCTATGTGCGCGACCGACTGCACTCACCGGTACCACGCATCGGTCAATACAGATCGATCGGATCGACATCCATCAACCAGCAGCACGCTGCGTCAGTCCGGCGCGCGCAGCAGCGCCATCAGATCGTCGGTGCGCCACTGCACCTGCGCCGTGCCGCGCGCGGCAGCAAAGCAGTCGCGGCGGCGGCGCGGCTTGGCGCCTGCCTTGTGCACGACAACCTGCCGTTCGCGATTGACAGCGAAATCGACGCTGTCGCCTGGCGCCAACCGCAGTGCCTCGCGGACTTTTTTCGGGATGGTGACCTGGCCCTTGAGGGTCATCGTGGTGGCCATGAGCTGCTCCTCAGGCAATACGCCTTTTCTCACGGTATTACCCGTGCAATCGGTGTGCCAGCCGGAGCATCTTGCATCGAAAGATATGCCTGGGATGGCTACGATTCTGTTTTGGCCGGCTCTGTGGGCGATTGTTGCGGCGCGTCTGGCTTCGTCCAACGCATCGTGCAAATTACCAAGCGCTGCGCTCGGCATCCGCCAACAGGGTATCGATCAGCGGACACGAAACCTCGCTGCCGGCGACGGCACAGGCGCGCACCAGCGCCGCCAACTCGCGTTCAATGCGCTGCAACTGCACCAGTTTTTCGCGCACGCTGCGCAGCTTGTCGTCGGCGATCGTGCGTGCCTCGTCGCAATGCGCGCCATCGGCAAGGCGCAGCAGGTCGATGATTTCGTCGAGGCGAAACCCGAGCGCCTGACTGCGCTTGATGAAGCGTACCCGTGCAACATCGCCGGCATGATAGCGGCGGATACCGGCCAGCGGCCTGGCTGGCTCGCGCAGCAAGCCGCGCCGCTGGTAGAAACGGATGGTCTCGACCCCAACGCCAGCAGCGCTGGCCAAGCTGCCGATGGTGAGCGCTGCATTGGCGTTCGACATGGCTTGACTCCGTACTTCGGTACGGTCGTAAGGTTACCGCCTGGCACACACCTCGCGCCATTCTGGAGACCACCATGATCAATCCCCTGCCCGCACTTGCCCGCATCGGCGAAAAAACCGGCTCGCTCGGCGCGCTGGTTTCCGCCATGGGCTGCGCGATGTGTTTTCCGGCCATCGCCAGCCTCGGCGCCGCCATCGGTCTGGGCTTTCTCAGTCGTTGGGAAGGCCTGTTCATCAATACGCTGCTGCCGGGTTTCGCGTGGTTGGCGCTGCTCATCAATGCCCTGGGCTGGTTCAGTCACCGCCGGTGGCAGCGCAGCGCGCTCGGCATGCTCGGGCCGACCATCCTGCTGCTGTCGCTGTACCCGTGGTTCCAGTACGGCTGGAGCAGCTACGCCACCTACACCGGCATCGGCCTGATGCTGGCGGTGTCGATCTGGGATCTGTTTTCGCCGGCCAACCGCCGCTGCGACGACGCGGCGTGCGCCACTGGGGATCGGCCATGAACGATTGTTGCGCGCTGACGGACAAGCCGCACATCGCCATCATCGGCAGCGGCGGCGCGGCGATGGCGGCGGCGATCACGGCGACCGAGCGCGGCGCCCGGGTCACCCTGATCGAGCGCGGCATCATCGGCGGCACCTGCGTCAACATCGGCTGTGTGCCGTCGAAAATCCTGATCCGGGCGGCACACGTGGCGCACATGCGCTGGCAAAGTCCGTTCGACAATGGCATCGAAGCCGCGACGCCACGCATCAACCGCCCAGCGCTGCTGGCGCAACAGCAAGCGCGGGTGGAGGAGCTGCGCGCCGGCAAGTACCAGGCGATCATCGACCACAATCCCGACATCACCTTGGTGCACGGCGAGGCGCGCTTCATCGATGCACACTCGCTCAGCGTCAAGCGTGGCGATGGCACGATGCAGAGCGTGGCGTTTGATCGCGCGCTGATCGCCACCGGCGCGCGCCCGGCGATTCCGCCGATCCCCGGCTTGGCCGGCACACCGTACTGGACCTCCACCGAGGCACTGGTCAGCGATCGCATTCCCGCCCGTCTGCTGGTGCTCGGCGCGTCGGCGGTGGCGGCGGAGCTGGCGCAGGCCTATGCACGGCTGGGCAGCGAGGTCACGGTGATCGCACGCAGCGCGTTGTTCTCGCGTGACGACCCGGCCATCGGCGAAACGCTGGCAGCGGTGTTCGCCGACGAAGGCATCCGCGTGCTGCGGCAGACCCAGGCCCACTCGGTGGCGCACGCCAACGGCGCGTTCACGCTCGCTAGCAACGCCGGCACGCTGAGTGGTGATGCACTGCTGATCGCCACTGGCCGCGCTCCCAATGTCGAGGCGCTGAACCTTGATGGCATCGGCGTGTGCACTGGCCGCGACGGCACGATTGCGGTGGATGCGCACCTGCAAACCAGCGTGCCGTCCGTCTATGCCGCTGGCGATTGCACCGATCAGCCGCAGTTCGTCTACGTTGCGGCAGCCGCCGGCTCACGCGCCGCGCAGAACATGCTGGGCGGCGACACCACTCTGGACTTGCGCAGCATGCCGGCGGTGGTATTCACCGACCCGCAGATCGCCACCGTCGGACTGTCCGAGGCCGAAGCGCAGCGCAACGGCATCGCCACCGACAGCCGCACGCTCAGCCTCGACCACGTGCCGCGTGCGCTGGTCAACTTCGATAGCCGTGGCTTCATCAAGATCGTTGCCACCGCCGGCGGCGGCGAGATTCTGGGCGCGCAATGCGTCGCCGCCGAGGCCGGCGAACTGATTCAGAGCGCGGCGTTGGCGATCCACCAGCGCATGAGTGTGGATGATCTGGCCGCGCAACTGTTCCCGTACCTGACCATGGTCGAGGGCCTGAAACTGTGTGCGCAAACGTTTCGCAAGGACGTGTCGCAGCTCTCGTGCTGCGCGGCCTGAGCCGCAACAGCCGCAGCGCATAACCGTGTCATGGTTTTGTCGTGGACGGGTCGCCAGCGAGCCACGATAATGCACGCCCGTGCTCTGGAGCCTGCCCATGCGTTTGTCCGTGCTGATGTGTGCCATCGCCCTGCTTGCGGCGTGCAGCGCCGACTCGCCATCGCTGCGGGTGCGGCCCAGCGCGCCGATCGCCGTGGCCGCGGTTGCGCTGGCGCACGGTGAAACGCCTGCTGCCTGGTACACCAGCGGTGCGGCGCGCGCCGCCGCCAACGGCGCCATGCAGGGCCGCGCCAGGAACGTGATCGTGTTCATCGGTGATGGCATGAGCCTGACCACGGTGACCGCAGCGCGCATCCTCGATGGTCAGCGCCGCGGCCAAGCGGGCGAGGAAAATCGCCTGGCGTGGGAGGATTTCCCCGCCACGGCATTGAGCAAGACCTACAACACCGACCAGCAGACCCCGGATTCAGCCGGCACCATGAGCGCTATCGTCAGCGGCGTCAAAACTCGCGCCGGGGTGCTCAGCGTGTCTGCCAGCAGCAACCGTGGCGACTGTGCCGGCAGTCTGCAACAGCCGGTGCTGACCTGGCTGGAACTGGCCGACAGCGCCGGCCTGAGCACCGGCGTGGTGACCACCACCCGGCTCACCCACGCCACTCCTGCGGCCACCTACGCGCACCTGCCCGAGCGCAACTGGGAGAACGACAGTGCACTGCCGGCGGACGCGGTGGCGGCGGGCTGCCACGACATCGCCCGGCAGTTGCTGACGCCGCGCTTTGGCACTGGCCCGACGGTGGCGCTGGGTGGCGGCCGTGGCCAGTTCATGCACAGCGCGCAACACGACCCCGCCGATCCGCTACGGGTTGGCCTGCGCCACGATGGCCGCGACCTGATTGGCGAATGGCAGCGTGTGCATCCGCGCGGTCGCTACGTCTGGAACGCCACCCAGCTTGCCGCGGCCAGCACCGCGCCAACGCTGCTGGGGCTATTCGCATTCGATCACCTGCACTTCGAGCACGACCGGGTAAACGATGGCTCAGGCGATGACCAACCCAGCCTCGCCGACATGACCCGCGCCGCCATTGCCGTTCTGTCGCGCAACCCGGCCGGCTACGTGCTGATGGTGGAAGGCGGCCGCATCGACCACGCCAGCCATGCCGGCAACGCCTTTCGCGCGCTCACCGACACCATCGCCCTGTCGCAGGCGGTGGCCGCCGCCGTTGCCACCACGAACAGCGATGACACCCTGATCCTGGTCACTGCCGATCATGCGCATACGCTGTCGTTTGCCGGCTACCCGGCGCGCGGCAATCCGATTCTCGGCACGGTGCGCAACAACACCGGCGTGGCCGGTGAAGCGGGCGACCTTGCCCGCGACAACAACGGCCTGCCCTACACCACGCTCAACTATGGCAATGGCCCCGGCGCCCGCTCGCCGGTTACCGCGCATGGTCCGCACCCGGCTGCTGCGGCCGCCACAGCGACCCGCCCGGACCTCAGCGCCGTCGATACCGAGGCCGCGGATTATCTGCAAGAGGCGCTGCTGCCACTGGCCGCCGAAACCCACGGTGGCGATGATGTCGGGGTATGGGCGCGCGGGCCGGGCAGCGAAGCGGTGCGCGGCGTGATCGAGCAAAACGTGATCTACCACCTGCTGGTGCAGGCAACCCCGGCGCTGCGCCAGCGCCTGTGCGCCGCCGGCACCTGCAATGGCGACGGGGTGCCGGTGCAGTTGCCCACGCCTGATGATTTCATGGTGCGCGCTAGCGCGCCGCGTTGACCGCCGTGCTGCGCCCGGCGCGGGTCGGTACCAAGCGCGCAGGGCTGTAGCCGCTACCTGTGGAGCGGCAAAGCGGCGGCGCTCGGGCATGTCGCACTCAGCGGCGTTGGCGCCACTTCACCAGCCATCCATCGAGTTGCTGCAACAGCGTGCCGAGCGCGGTGCATGCCAGCGCCATGCCGAACAGTGCACCGATGGCGTTGGCGATCGCGTCGTACGGATCGGCCAGGCGATAGCTGGTCTGCCCCTGCACCCACTCCAACACCACGCCGAGCGCGATCAAGCCCAGCATCGTGGCGATGCGCGCGCCGCGTGTGGCAAACAGTGCGCCGCCATACCACGCCAACAGCGCATAACTGAACAGGTGTTCGAGCTTGTCGCCCTGCGCCACCGGCAACAGCAACGGCAGCGGCGCGAGCGAAAACCACAACAGCAGAGCAAGGCCGACGAGCCAGCCGAACAACCACAACCACGGATACGCAAACGCGCGCATCACAGCCGCCGGCTCAGGTCGCCCAGCGCAAATGCGGCGCTGAAATCGACCCCGCGCGCAAAGCCCATCACCTGAAAGCGCTCACCCATTTCACCGGGCAGCGTCAGCCGTTTGGCCACCGTGTTCAAGCGATAACGTTCCACGTCGGGCAAACTCTGTGCCGCTTGCAGGCGCTCGCCAAGGCCATTGCCAAGCAGGAAGCTGGCCTGGCTGCAATAACCGGCGAAATCGAAACCGGCGCCGCAACCGGCTTCGGCCAGCGCGGTGAAATCGACAAACGCGGTGAGGTCCTGCAAGCCCGGCAGCCGGTACGGGTTGGTGTGCGCGCGGTGCCGGTAATGGCACACCAGGGTGCCATCGCAGCGCTGCGGCGAATAGTATTCGCGGCGGGGGTAGCCGTAATCGGCAAACAGCATCACACCCTCATGCAACAAACCGCCGATCGCCTGGATCCAGTACGGCAACTGCGGCAGCAGCTCGGAGCGATAATTTTCGGCGAAAGGCTGCTCCAGATCGTGCTCGACATGGCGCACCGCGCTGCCGAGCATGGCATCGGCCGGGCGCAGGGTGTCGATGAACGTGCCGTCGTCGGCGCACGCGACATGCACCTCCAGCACCTCACCATCGCGGATCTGAAAACGCGGCGTCGGCAAGGCATCGAGCACCTCATTGGCGAACAGCACGCCGCGCCATGCGTGCGTCGGCGGTGTGTCGCGCCAATGTACCCGTGCCGCCAATTCCGGCGCCAGCGTGGCATTGACACGCTGCTGCTGGCGCTGGCGCAAATCGGCGCTGGGCTCGAGAATCTCGTAGCGCGTCGGCACTGCATCGAGCACAGCGAGCGCCTGCAACGCATCACAAGCAAATGCGCCGCTGCCGCCACCGAGTTCAAAAAACACGGTTTCAGCCGCCAGCGCGCGCAGCACCGGTGCCAGCGCGCAGGCAACGCATTGCGCAAACAACGGCCCGAGTTCCGGCGCGGTGATGAAATCGCCGTCCTCACCAAACTTGGCGGCCCCGGCGCTGTAATACCCCAGGCCCGGCGCATACAACACCAACTCCATGTAACGCGAAAACGGGATCGTGCCGCTGACCGCGATTTCGGTGCGGATCTGGTTCGCCAGACCGGCGCTGTGCGCCAGCGCATGCGGTTCGGGCGCGGGAAACGTTGTTGCATTCATGCGCTATGCTTGCTCGGGTAAAATCGGGGGGCGCGGCATTGCCGCCGGTGCTGTACGCACAGCGCAACGGGCTGCACATCGCCATAGCATAGCGACATCGCAGCGGAGCAGCAGCATGAGTCGGCCCCAAAACAGCCTGCCAAAGCGCGTCATCGGCCTGCTGATCACCGCGATGGCACTGGCAGTGATTACCTTCTGGGCCTGGCGCCCGCAGACGATCGAACCGACCATGGCCAGAGCCGCCGGTGTTGCGCCCGTTACCGCGCAGCGCGTCGAGCCCATCATCGGCGCGCACTATTTCGGCCGGCAGTGGCCGAAAAACTTCATTGCCGGCTTTCGACGCGAGCATGTCGCCGCCGATTTCGCCGGATTGCGCGCCGATGGCTTCAACACCGTGCTGCTGCTGGTGGCGTGGGGCGATTTTCAGCCCGTGTTCGAACCGTGTTGCAGCTACGATGAACGCGCATGGCAACGCCTGGATTTCCTGCTGGACGCGGCCGATCGTGCCGGCTTGGGTGTTGTGCTGCGGGTCGGTTATGGCTGGTCGTTTCATCCCGACGCCGGAGTGATTACGCAGCGCATCCACCGCCTGCTCAACGAACGCGAGGTTCGCGCCGCATTCTTCGCGTTTCTCGATCGCATCAGCACGGTGCTGCGTGGCCGTACCACGGTACGCCTGTCGTTGTTGTCGTGGGAGGACCTGTGGCTGCATGTGATCGACCCACTGGCGCGACCCGACTTCGAACGCTACCTGCGCACCCTGCCCAGCGATGACAGCTACCGCCTGCGCTTCGCACCAGGCAATGCGCTGCCGAGTGCAACATCAAGCGATGCCGCGCTGTTCAACCGCTACTGGGACTGGCTGCTGATGAACGAACTGTTTCGGCCAGCGACGCAGCGGTTGCAGCCGCTGAGTTTCGAAGCACGCATCGACCGCGACCCGCTCACCGTGCACGATGCCGATGGCGCGCCGCGCAGCCATTGGATCGGCCATGAATCGACCTATGCGCCGCCAGGAGCCACGTTGAGCACGCTGTACTGGGCGCCATTCTGGGGCGCACGCAATGAAGGCGAGCAGCTCGATGCCACACAGGCACTGCGACTGTTTGCGGTGTTACTGCAACAGGTGCGCGACAGCACCGGCAATCTGCCGCTGTTCATCGATCAGTTCAATGTGATCGACAACACACTGGGCTTCGAACGCAATGCCCGCCTGCGTGCCGATGCACTGCAACCATTTCTCGCCGGCGCGTACTGCGTGATGCGTGCTAACGACGTGCACGGCTATGCGTATTGGACGACGCACAATTACGCCGAAAGCCCAATCTACAACCCGGCATTCGGTTATCGCCTCGATGGCTGGTCGCTGCAAACGCACGACGGCAGTGACGCCGAGATGCGCCTGCAAGCAACACCGCACGGAGATTTCGAATTGCAACTGCAACCCGGCGATGCGTTGCGCCAGCAGATTCCGGCACGGCACGGCCGCCTGCCACGCGCTGATGATGCCCTCGCCGATCAGGTCTGTGTCGATGTCCGCGCCGAGGCCCCGGGCCAACTCGACATCCGTGCCGGCGGCGCGGTATCACTGCTGCGTTTCGACGGCAGCGGGGAGCAACAGCGGTGTGCACCGATCGCCGCAAACCCGGATGGCGATACCTTGACGCTTGAACTGCGCGCGCTGGGCACTCACGCCACACTACGCAACGTCATGCTGTTCGATCATGTGCAGGACGGCGGCCTGTACCGCTTCGATGGCGGCGACGGCCCGTTGCTGCCCGCGCTACGCGAACTCAACCAGCGCTTCGCGCAAGACAACGGCGAAAGCTGTGCTGCCGCTGCGGATTAGTCCGCAGCGGCCTGTTCGTGCTGTTCACCCGGTTGCCGCAGCGCCGCGCCGACATCGGCGCCGCTCGGGCTCTGGAACACCCGCAGGCCAAAACGCGGCAGGATCGCCAGCAGGTGGTCGAAAATATCGGACTGGATCGATTCGTACGCGGCCCATTCGGTGGTCGTGGTGAAGCAATAGATTTGCAGCGGCAAGCCCTCGGCACCCGGCGCCAATTGCCGCACCAGCAGCGTCATCTGCTGATGGATGAGCGGGTTCGCACGCAGATAGGCCTCGACATAGGCCCGCAACGTGCCGATGTTGGTGACCCTGCGGCTGTTGACCGGGTCCTTGCCTTCGGCCCGCAGGGATTTGTTCCACACTTCGAGCTCGCTGCGTTTTTTGTCGAGATAGCCATCGATCAGGGCAATGCGGCGCAAATCGTCGCGCTCCTCGTCGCTGAGAAAACGTACCGAGCTCTGATCGAGCAGCAGCGCACGCATGATGCGGCGGCCGCCGGCCTCGCTCATGCCGCGCCAGTTGCGGAAGCTTTCGTTGATCAGGCGATAGGTCGGGATGGTGGTGATGGTCTTGTCCCAGTTCTGCACCTTCACGGTGTGCAAGGCGATGTCGATCACATCGCCGTCGGCGCCCAGTTGCGGCATCTCGATCCAGTCGCCCACCCGCACCATGTCGTTGCTGGAGAGCTGCACACTGGCGACCAGCGACAGAATCGTATCCTTGAACACCAACATCAGCACCGCCGTCATCGCGCCAAGGCCGGAGAACAACAGCAGCGGCGAGCGGTCAATCAGCACGGCGACGATCAGGATCGCCGCCGCAACGAACAACACGATCTTGATGACCTGCAGATAACCCTTGATCGGCCGCGCTTGCGCACGTTCCGGGTCGCGTTGCGTGTACAGATCGTTGATGCCACTGAGCAAGGCGCTGAGCGCGCGCACCACGGTCAGCACCATGTAGGCAGCGGTAACGTTGCGCACCAAAGTCTCGACGCCGCTATCGATATCCGGTATCAACACGATGCCGGCATAGATCAGCAAAGCCGGCAGCACATGCCCCAGCCGGTCGAGCACGCCACGCGCCAACAAGGCGTCGTCCCATTGCGTCGGTGATGCCCGGACCATGGCGCTGGCTACGCGCAGCAACACGCGGCGGGTGATCCAGTCGGCCAGCGCGGCCACCAGCAGCAACGCCGACAGCAGCAGCATGGGGATTACCCACGGCCATTCGTGCAGCGGCTGCAACCACGGATTGATCGATTCCATTCGCCAAGGGTAACCGCTGTGTGCGCGCGCGTGAACCCGCCGCATTGGCATTACCATCACAAGCAGGGCAGCATGCTGGTCTGCCACACCGCGAGCGCGCCGAAATGTCCGAGCCCCATCCCGTGATCCTGATCACCGGCGCCGCCCGTCGGGTGGGCGCCGCGATTGCCCGCCACCTGCATGCGCACGGCTGCCGCCTCGTGCTGCACTATCGAAACTCCGGATCCGAAGCCCAGGCACTGGCCGCTGAGCTCAATCGTGAACGTGCGGACAGCGCCTTGCTGGTGCAGGCCGATCTCGCCGAAACCGCGAAACTCGGCGCCTTGATCGAACGTGCCGTGGCACACTTTGGCCGCCTCGATGGCTTGGTCAACAATGCCTCGGCGTTTTATGCCACCCCGATCGAAAGTGCGACCCAACAGCAATGGGACGAGCTGATGAACGCCAACGCCAAGGCGCCATTTTTTCTGGCCAAGGCGGCCGCACCGCACCTGCGCGCCAGCGGTGGCGCCATCGTCAATGTGATCGATATTTATGCGCAGCGGCCATTGCCACGGCATCCGTTGTATTCGACCAGCAAGGCCGCATTGAGCATGGTGACATTGGCGTTGGCGCAGGCACTGGGGCCGGAGATTCGGGTCAATGCCGTCGCGCCGGGCACGGTATTGTGGGCCGACAACCCGCAGCGGGCCGAAACCGTGCAACAGGTCGAATCCGGCACCGCGTTGCGGCGGGTCGGCAGCGCCCACGACGTGGCGGTGGCGGTGCGTTTTTTGCTGCTTGACGCCCGCTACAGCACCGGCACGATCCTGCGCGTTGATGGCGGCCGCCTGCTGGCACTATGAACGTCGCAACGGGCACGCAGGTGGCGCTACACCTCGGCGCACGCCTTGCTGTGTTAGACGATGTCTGACGCGGGTGCTGGAAGCGGCCTGAACCCGGCAAATCAGTCCGTACGCATCTGTTCCACACGGATCGCATTGTCAGCCAGCAGCTTGATCGTCGAACGCTGCTCCAGCTTGCCGCTGGTCTGCGCGTGCGCATCGGCAACCCACCGCCGCGCATACCGCGCAAGCACATCGATGTCGATGGCCACGCTATCCGGGGTGCTGCGATCACGCCCCAACGCCTGCTCGATCCGCTGCGAGGCGGCAACCAATGCCGCCGCCGACAAGCCCGTGCGCACGCTCAGCAAGGCGTTGTAATACCACGGGCCGTTGCCCTGATTCGGTGGCAGGTGTTCGATCGTACCCAGCAATTGCACAGTGCCGATCTGCCCCAGCGCGGCGATCGCCTGCTGCACGCTCTGATCACTGGCCCGATTCGAGCCCAGCAGCAACAGCCACTGCTGCTGGCGCGGATAATCGCGGCGCAGCCGAACTCCGACCCGTTCGCAACCGAGCGCGTGCGCGGCCTGCGGCTTGTTGATCTGCAACTCGATGCGCGATGGCCGAAATCGGTCCGCCAAAAACCGGCAGCAAGCCGCTGCGAGCGTTTCCAGCAACTGATCGCTGCGCGTCGACACAACGCTGCGTAACGCATCGACCACACTGGCGTAATCGATGGTGTCATCGAGCGCATCGCTGGCGGCCCGCGCATCGGCATCAAAACGCAGACGCAGATCAAACTGCAACGGCTGTGGCGCATCGCGTTCGTGATCGTAAACTCCGATCAGACAATCGACGCGCAGGCCCTCAATAAAAATCTCATCCACAGCACTCTTCCATCGACTGAACTCAGCGTGGCACGGTGGCAACGGCGGCCAACTGTGCCATATCCCAGCGTGGCTGCACCGTGATGGCCAACGGCTCGCGTTCGCCGGCAGCCAGGCGCAAGGCGCCAGCGAACGCAATCATCGCGCCATTGTCGGTACACAGTTCCGGTGGTGGAAAACACACGCGCACACGCAGGCGCTCACCCATCGCCAACAGGCGCGCACGCAGGCAGCGATTGGCGCCAACCCCGCCGGCCACCACCAGGGTGCGGGCATTGCCTTGCTTGAGCGCGCGCGCGCATTTGATCGCCAGCGTGTCGGCCACCGCGTCCTGAAAGGCATGGGCGATGTCGGCGCAGGTCTGTTCGCTGCGATCACTGCGCTCGAACGCCAGCATCACCTGCGTCTTGAGCCCGGAAAAGCTGAAATCCAGGCCGGGGCGATCGGTCATCGGCCGCGAAAACGTGAACACGCTGGGCCGCCCACGTTCGGCCAGCGCCGCCAGTTGCGGGCCACCCGGATAGGGCAGGCCCATCAGCTTGGCGGTCTTGTCAAACGCCTCGCCAGCGGCATCGTCGAGGGTTTCGCCGAGCAGGCGATAATCGCCAATACCCTGCACATCCACCAGTTGCGTGTGCCCGCCGGACACCAGCAATGCCACGAACGGCGGTGCCGGCGGATCGGGGTCGAGCAGTGGCGCCAGCAGATGGCCTTCCATGTGGTGCACGCCAATCGCCGGCACATCCAGCGCCCAGGCCAGCGCGCGACCGGTGGCGGCGCCGACCAGCAACGCGCCGACCAGGCCCGGCCCGGCGGTGTAGGCCACGCCATCGATTTCGCCCAGTGTCAATCCGGCTTCGACCAGGGTCTGCCGGATCAGCGGCAGCAGCTTGCGCACATGATCGCGGCTGGCCAGTTCCGGCACCACGCCGCCATATTGCGCGTGCAGTGCGATCTGGCTGTACAACGCCTGCGCCAGCAGGCCGCGCGCGCTGTCGTGGATCGCCACCCCGGTTTCATCGCAGGAGGTTTCGATGCCGAGCACCCGCACGGGGCGTTTGCCACGGTTTGCAGTTGCCAGTTCAGGTGTCATCGGCGTATCATAACCGGCTCGCCCGTAGCTTCGGGCGGTAACCGTATCAACGAGAACCCTTATGCCGAACGTCAAAGTCCGCGAGAACGAGCCCTTCGAGTTTGCCCTGCGCCGCTTCAAGCGCACCTGTGAAAAAGCCGGTGTGCTGGCCGAAACCCGCAAGCGCGAGTTCTATGAGAAGCCCACGCAAGAGCGCAAGCGCAAGGCCGCCGCTGCGGTGAAGCGCCACCTGCGTCGTGTTGGCCGCGACGTGACCAAGCGTCAGCGCCTGTACTAAGTTGCGGCGCAGCGCCCTTGCAGAGCCGGCCGTGCCTTGGCGCTGCCGGCTCTTTGCGTTTTGACATTTCACCGTTGTTGCCGCCGCCGGAGGCCCAGCCATGTCACTCAAACAGCAACTAAATGACGACATGAAAACCGCCATGAAAAGTGGCGACAAGACCCGTCTTGGCGTGATCCGTCTGATCAACGCCGCGATCAAGCAGCGTGAGGTTGATGAGCGCATCACCCTGGACGACGCGCAGGTGTTGGCCGCGCTCGAAAAAATGCTCAAGCAACGGCGCGACTCGATCAGCCAGTACGACAGTGCCGGCCGTGACGACCTCGCCAGCGTTGAGCGTTTTGAGGTCGAAGTGATTCAGGGCTATCTGCCGGCGCAGTTGAGCGCCGAGGAAGTGGCCGCAGCAATCAGCGCGGCGATCGCCCAGACCGGCGCCAGCGGCCCGCAGGACATGGGCAAGGTAATCGGTGCGCTCAAGCCCCGGCTGGCCGGTCGTGCCGACATGGGCCAGGTTTCGGCGCAGGTGAAAGCACGGCTCAGCGCCTGATCCGGCTCCGACGGCCAGTATCAGTGCCGTGAGCCGGGTGAAAACAGCGTGTCGTGATCGCGCAGCAGGTACAGCGCAATGCACGCCGCCAGCATTGGCCAGGCGGCAAAAAACAACAGGTTCCAGGCTAGGTACATCTTCCACGATGCCAGCGTGGACACGGTATGCATGGCCAACACCGCGCCATAGGTCCAGCGCTTGAAGTACCCCAGCGCAAAACCGAGCAGTATCAGTAGTTGCAGGGCGCCAACGACCAGAAGGAAGGTCGAGGTCATCCCGCCCAGCCCATAAAAATTGCCAAACACACCGGCCGAGTGGTCTGGATGGATGAATTTGTCCAGCGTCCACGGCAACATCACCGCGAGCACGCCCAGGCGCATCAGCAGTAGCGATAACGGCAGGTGACGAAGCGAAGCGTGGGTGCTACTCATGGCTGTTCTCCGATGATTGCAGGCTGGCCCCCACCCTAACCCCTTGGCGCCGGTGGTCGCCAGTCCCGGCCCGCCGGTATGTGCTACTGATCGTCCGGGCACGCACGATATCGCGCGTCGCAATTGCGTGCGCAACGGCTCAACCGGGCTAAACTGGCATGTCATGGCCCGCCTCTCCGACGCATTTCTCGATGACCTGCTTGCCCGCACCGACATCGTCGAGGTAATCGGCGCGCGGGTAGAGATCAAGCGCGCCGGTCGTGAGTATCACGGGCGCTGCCCGTTTCACGACGAGCGCACGCCCAGCTTCACGGTCAGCCCCAGCAAGCAGTTCTACCACTGCTTTGGCTGCGGCGCGCACGGCACCGCGATCAAGTTTCTGATGGAATACGACCGCCTGGAGTTTCTCGATGCCGTCGAGGAACTGGCCAAACGCGCCGGTATCGAGGTGCCACGCGACGCGGTGCGCCGCGACAGCAGCGAGGACAGCCAGCCGCTGTATGATGCACTCGATGTTGCGGCGCGGTTTTTTGTCAAACAACTGCAAGCCAGCGACAGCGCTCGTGCCTACCTGGACCGACGCGGCGTCGATGCCGCCACCCGCGAACGCTTCGCCATCGGCTATGCAGCCGATGGCTGGGAAGCGCTGAAAAACGCCCTGGGCGGCGATCAGCGCCAGTTGGCAGTGCTCGACCGCGTTGGCCTGCTGTCGAAGAACGATGCCGGCCGTGTCTACGACAAGTTCCGCGCGCGCGTGATGTTTCCGATCCACGACCGCCGCGGCCGGGTGATCGCATTCGGTGGCCGCGTGCTGGACAAGGACGACGGACCGAAATACCTCAACTCGCCAGAAACGCCATTGTTCCACAAGGGCCGCGAGCTGTACGGGCTATGGCAGGTGCGCCAGGCGCACAGCAAGATTCCGCAGCTGGTGGTGGTGGAAGGCTACATGGATGTGGTCAGCCTGTTTCAGTACGGCGTCGATACCGCGGTGGCGACGCTGGGCACCGCCACCACACCCGATCACGCCGAACTGCTGTTTCGCAATGCGCCCGATGTGTACTTTTGTTTCGATGGCGATCGTGCCGGCCGCAGCGCCGCTTGGCGCGCGCTGGAGTCGGTGCTGCCACGGATGAAGGATGGCCGCCAGGCGCTGTTCCTGTTCCTGCCGGAAGGCGAGGACCCGGACAGCATCGTACGCAGCGAGGGCGCCGCCGGTTTTCAGTCGCGCATCGGCAAGGCCACGCCGCTGTCCGAGTTTTTTTTCGCCGAGCTGTCGCATGATGTCAACCTGGCCTCGCTCGACGGCAAGGCACGGCTGGCCGAGCGCGCCAAGCCGTATCTGGCGCAGATTCCCGATGGCGCCTTTCGCGACTTGATGCTGGCGCGCTTGCGCGAGATCACCGGTGTGGATCGCGCGCCAGCAATGCCCACGGCTGGCAAGACCGCGCAACCACGACGCGGCAATCAGTCGGCACCGCGGCGCAGCCTGGTGCGCAGCGTGATCGCCCTGCTGGTGCAACAGCCCAGCCTCGCCGCCAGCTTGCAACCGCCGTATCTGTTTGCCGCCCTGCGCCAGCCCGGCATCGCGCTGCTGGTGGAATTGATCGCGTTGATCCAATCACGGCCGGAGATCAGCAGCGGGTCCTTGCTCGAACAGTTTGCCGGACGCGATGAAGCCGCCGCACTGAACAAGCTCGCCTTGCTCGACATCCCCGGTTCGCCCGCATCGTGGGTCATCGAGTTTGCCGATGCACTGGCGCAACTCAACCGCCAGACCCTCGCGCAACGCATCGGCGAATTGCAACTGCGGCAGCGCGACCCCGGCCTGAATGATGCGGAGAAGGATGAGCTGCGTGCGTTGTTGAGCAGCAGGCGCTGAGGCCACGGATCACTGCACGATGGGTTACGACGCGTACGGCAGCAACCAGCGATCGGCGAGCAGAAACGCGAACAAGGCCATCAGGTAGATGATCGAGTAATTGAATACCTGCATCGCATAGGCTTCGCTGGGCGGGCGCATCAGCCGCACGGTGTAATACAAGAACACCGCATCGAGCACCAGCGCGCCGCCAAGATAAAACCCGCCACTCATGTGGGTGAGCCAGGGCAGAACGGTCACCACCGCCAACAGGATGGTGTACAGCAGGATCTGCAGGCGGGTGTACTGCACACCATGGGTGACCGGCAACATCGGTACCTGCGCGCGCGAGTAATCGGCGCGGCGGAAAATGGCCAGCGCCCAGAAATGCGGCGGTGTCCAGACATAAATAATCAGCACCAGCAATAGCGCGTACGGGTGCAACTCACCGGTAATTGCCACCCAGCCCAGTGCGGGCGGTGCGGCACCCGCCAACCCGCCAATGACGATGTTCTGCGGCGTCGCACGCTTGAGAAACACGGTGTAGATCACCGCATAACCAATCAACGAGGCAAACGTAAGTGCCGCAGTGAGTGCATTGACCCACAGCAGCAGCACCGCCATCGACAATACCGCCAGCACCAACGCGAAAATCAACGCGTTGAGCGGGGTTATCTGGCCCACCACGATCGGCCGCCACGAGGTGCGCGTCATCTTGGCGTCGATGCGCGCATCCAGCAATTGATTGATGGTAGCGGCCGAAGCTGCCGCCAGCCAGATGCCGACGAACCCGAATAGCGCCGCAGCCAGCGGCGGCAACTGCGGCGGCGGTGCGGGCATCCCCGGCGCCGGATCGACCCGCGCCAGCAGCATGCCGACGAACGCGGTGAACACGATCAATGCCACCACGCGCGGCTTGGTCAGTTGCCAGTATTGGCGGGCAGTGGCACGCATCAGGTCTTCGGTCGGCCGGGAGCCGCGCAGTGTACCGTGCGCGGCGCGGCAAACCTATTCCCCGGCTAAATCTGGCTCGCGCGCAAGCGCGCCAGCAGGCTGACCAGGATCGCCAGCAGCAGCAGCGCACCGGCGTTGTGCGCCACCGCCACCCACAGCGGCAGGCCAAGCACAACATTGCTGATGCCAAGGCCAATCTGCGCCAGCAGCGCCACGATCAGCAGCCAGCCCCAGCTCGCCAGCCCGGAGCTGCGGATCAGGCGCAGCGCGGTTGCCAGCAGCACCAGCAATGCCACGACTGCGGTGATTCGGTGCGCCAGGTGGATGGCCACTCGCGCCGGGCCATCGAGCACACCGCCTTCGTAATCCACGCCGATGCCGCGCCACAACACAAAACCCTGCTGAAAATCGTGGCTCGGCCACCACAGCCCCTGACAGGTGGGAAAGTCGGCACCGCAGGCCAGCGCCGCATAGTTCGCCGAGGTCCAGCCACCGAGCGCAATCTGCACGATCAGCACCGCCAGAGCGAGCCACAACCACGGTCGAATGCGGGCCAGATCGGCACGTGGCATGGCACGCCCCGGGGTACTGCGCCAGGCCATCACCAGCAACAGGGAGAGCGTGGTCAAGCCGCCCAGCAGATGCGCCATCACCACCACCGGCTTGAGCAGCCAGGTGACGGTCCACATGCCCAGCAAGGCCTGCACGATTATCACGGCCAGCGTCAGCGGAGCCAAGCGCGCCAACGGCTCAGGCGCGGCACGCAGGGCAAGACCCAGCAATGCCGCTTCCGCAATGACGGCCAGCACGCTGGAGGCGATGTACTGCGTGTCGACATAGAGCACAATCGATCCGGCGACCAAGGCACTGGCCGCCAGCACCACCCAAACGCCCTTGTCGCTACGCCGTGCGAGCAACGCCAATGCGAGCACCAGCAGACCCAGGCTGGCGGCGATGTGACGATGGAATTGCTCACGCCAGGTCTTGTTGACTTCCACCGGTCGCTCGAACTGCACATTGGCCGCAGCAATCTCGTGATCATGTGTGGGCCACGCGGCCTGCCCATAGCAGGTCGGCCAATCCGGGCAACTCAGGCCGGCGTGCGACAGCCGTACAAACGCACCGAATACAATCACGGTCGCGGCAAGCGCCACCGCCAGCCAGGCGATGCGATGAAAATGACGATGCAATGGCAACATGGCTAAAACCCCCAGCGGCACAGAACCGCGTTGTTCAGGGAACCTCTGGAAACCGTAGCGAGCGGCCCGAGTGCAAGGCGCACGGAGCGCAGGAGCCGGAGCGTATATTCACGTACATGAGGGTTCCGAGCACCGCGCAACGCCGCAATCGGGTCGCGCAGTAGGTTTCGAAAGGTTCCCTTCACTTGATCAGGCGTCCCAGATCGCGACGCAGGCCAGAAGCATCGAAGCCCGAGCGATAACGCAGCACGACAAAGCCATTGGGATCGACCAGATGCACCGGCAGGCCGTCGAGTGTGCCGGCTTGCAACACCCGTTCGCGCAGTTGCGGCGACTCGCGCATCACGAACAGATTGCGAAAACGCGGCGTCGCGTCGGGAATATCGCCAAACCACAGCACATGCAGACGGTCGGCATGGCGGCCCTCGGTGCGCCAGACCTTTTCCAGCGCGGCGCCCAGATCAACGCAGGCGGCCGCGCACGCGGCCGGCGCAAACACCACGATGCGCCAGGTGTGCGGCTGCTTGCGCCAGCCGTAGGCATCGCCATTGGCACGCACCGGAGTCACCTGCGTCGCATCGATCGGCGCGGCCAGCAGCTCGCCGTAGTTGGTGCGGCCACTGGGCTGCCAACCGCTGAAACGCAGCACACTGGCGACCCCGAACGAGCCGAGAAAAATCACCGCGATGGCAACCAGAACGATGCGTGACTGCGTTTGTTTGGTCATGATTTTTGGGTTCGTGAGCGATGCCACAGCAGCAAGGAGGACAATGCGGCAGCCAGCGCGAACCACTGCACGGCGTAGCCTCGGTGGCGTTCGGGCGGCAGTGTGTTGGCCAGCACGTTGAGGTCGCGTGCATAGCCCAGCGTTTGCGCCGGGTCCAGCCGCAATACCCGCGTCGCGTAGTGCACATCGCCCTGTGCGCTCAACTCATCCGGGTCGAGTCGAGTGAGCAGCACCGGCGTCCGGCCTATCGCCGCTGCCGCACCCATCCGAACACCGACACTGGGCGGCGGCGCCAGCAGGCCAGCCAGCACCACCGGCGCAACCGGCAACTGGACGTGCGGCAATACCCGTCCGTCCGGCCATGGCAGCCAGCCCAAATCGACCAGCAAGCGTGTCTGTTCCCCGGGCTGCGCCAGCGGTGCATACAGGCGCAACCCGGCTCGGCCCTGATGCTGTTGGTTATCGAGAAAAATCAGCGGCGCGACGAAATGACCAGACACCTCGGCCCAGGCAAAGTCGTCACGCGCATTGCGATCGAGCACCTGTGCCAGCGCCACCGGTCGGCGCTGCTGAAGCACTAGCTCAACCGCACTGAGCATGGCCTGTTTTTGTCGGGCACGATCGAGTTGCCAAAACCCGAGCAGGCTCAGGCCCAGCACCAACACAGCGCAAAGCACGACAACGGCGATGGTTCGCAGCCTGCGCGGCAATGAGCGTTTCACCTTGGCGAGCCGCAATTCATGCGACCCCGACAGGATCGGCGGATAATGGAGCGACACCATCCAAGCGCACCACCATGGCACAAAAACTGCTCATCATTGCTTTCCTGCTGGTGATTGCTTTCAACCTCGGCGCCGGTCTGTACTACATGATGGTCGACAAGGGCCAGAGCGATCGCACGGTAAAGGCGTTGACCCGGCGCATTGTGTTATCGCTGGCACTGATCGTGTTGATCGCCATCGGCATCGTCACCGGTTACATTCAACCGCACGGCATCACGCCCTGATGGGGCAACGCGCTGGGCGCACGCCCGTGCGCCAAGGCCAAGCGGTTACAGCACGTAAACGAAGACGAACAGCCCCAGCCAAACCACATCGACGAAGTGCCAGTACCAGGCAACGGCCTCGAAGCCGAAATGATTGTCGCGATCAAAGTGACCCTTGACGCAACGAAACCAGATCACCGTCAACATGATCGCACCGAGCGTTACATGCATGCCGTGAAAGCCGGTCAGCATAAAAAAGGTGGAGCCGTAGATGCCGCTGCCCAGGGTAAGGTTCAACTCGTGGTAGGCGTGAATGTATTCGGTTACCTGAAAAAACAGGAAGGCCGCACCGAGCACAACGGTTGCCCCCAGCCAGAACAGCAGCGCCGTGCGATGCCCGGCACGCAGCGCGTGATGGGCGATGGTGATGGTGACACCCGAGGACAGCAACAGCAGGGTGTTGAGCAGCGGCAAACCCCACGCCGGGATGGTTTCAAACGCGCCGCCGATCGCCGCCGGGCCGTTGGTCGGCCAGGCCGGCTCGAAGTTGCTCCACAGCAGGGCGTTGGTCATCACCCCATCGCCCTCGCCACCCAGCCACGGCACCACCAGCGCGCGCGCATAGAACAGCGCACCGAAGAATGCGGCAAAAAACATGATCTCGGAGAAAATGAACCACATCATGCCCATGCGGAATGAGCCGTCGACCTGCTTGCCGTAGAAGCCGCCAACCGACTCGCGGATCACGGTGCCAAACCAGCCGAACAGCATCAGCACGAGGATGCTCAAGCCGGCGAAAAATACCGGCTCGCCCCAGGACACTTCGTTCAGCCAGTTCGCCGCACCGAACATGGTGGTGAACAGGCCGATGGTGCCCACCGCCGGCCATTTGCTGCCGTGGGGGACGTAATAAGCGGTGGCGTCGTGGGTGTGGGCCATGTCAATTCCTGCGCTGGCAATGCCATCAAGGTGCGGCGTGAGCACCACCGGCCAGCTCGGTTTCAAGCTGCGCGGTGGCGGTTTCGTTGTTGAAAAAAGTGTACGACAAGGTAAGCGTTGTCACATCTTTGGGTAACGCCGGATCGACGATGAAGCGCACCGGCATCACCCGCTCTTCGCCGGCTTCCAGCAGTTGCTGGGTGAAACAAAAGCATTCGGTTTTGCTGAAAAATGCCGATGCCGACGAGGGCGCGATCGATGGTACCGCCTGGCCGATGATTGCGCTCTGCGACAGGTTGGCGGCGTGGAAGGTGGCCTCGGCCAACTCACCCGGGCGCACCTTCATTTCGAAGGTGTCCGCCGAGAACCGCCACGGCAGGCGCGAGTTGACGCTGGTGTCGAATTGCACGGTGACCAAGCGTTCGGGATCGGGGGTGTAACCGGCAAGGCGTTGCTCACCCGCTGGCCCTTGCTCCAGACGGATGCCAAACACCTTTTCGCAAGCAATGCGGTAAATCGGCACCAGCGAAAACGCGAACACAAACGAGCCCAGCGCAACCAGCGCTATGGTTTTCAACGACGCGGCATTACCCGTGCTCATGGTGCAAACACAGCGCTGGCGAGGAAACCCAGATACACCGTCAAGGCAACGCCGGCCAGCACCCAGGCAGTACGCCGCGCCCTGGCTTGCGCCTGGCGCTGACCGGCGGCGGCATCATGTGGAGCTGCGGAACTCATCATGGCACCCGCCATCAGTGGCTCAGATCGTCGTGCGCCAGATCGCCCGGACGCAGCACCGGCGGCGTGGCAAAGGTGTGGTGCGGTGCGGGCGATGGCAGCGTCCATTCCAGACCACGCGCGCCTTCCCACGCACGCGCTTCGGCCTTGGCGCCGTGACGCAACGAGTGCCACAGTACGGCTGCCATCATGATCGGCGTCAGCAACATGCCGAACGCACCGATCGAACTGACCAGATTCCAGTCGGCGAAGGCAACATTGTAATCGGGGATGCGGCGCGGCATGCCGGCCAGACCGAGGAAGTGCTGTGGGAAAAACAGCAGGTTGACGAACACCACACTCCACCAGAAATGCACCTTGCTCCAGAACTGGCTGTACATGCGTCCGGTCCACTTCGGCCACCAGTAATACACCGCCGCGATGATGGTGAACAGCGCACCGGTCACCAGCACGTAGTGGAAATGCGCGACCACGAAGTAGGTGTCCTGGTACTGGAAGTCGGCGGGCACAATCGCCAGCATTACGCCGGAAAAACCACCGATCGCAAACAGGATCACGAAAGCGATCGCCCACAGCATCGGCGTTTCGAAGGTCATCGAACTGGCCCACATGGTGCTGACCCAGTTGAATATCTTCACGCCCGTGGGGATTGCGATCAGCATGGTGGCGTACATGAAGAACAACTCGCCGCCCAACGGCAGGCCGACGGTGAACATGTGATGCGCCCACACGATCATGCTGAGGAATGCGATCGAGGCAGTCGCGTACACCATCGCCTGATAGCCGAACAACGGCTTGCGCGCGAACGTGGGGATGATCTCGCTGACGATGCCGAAGCCCGGCAGGATCATGATGTAAACCTCGGGGTGACCGAAGAACCAGAAGATGTGCTGGAACATCACCGGATCACCGCCACCAGCGGCGTTGAAGAAGCTGGTGGAAAAATACTTGTCGGTGAGCAACATGGTTACCGCACCGGCCAGCACCGGCATCACCGCGATCAGCAGGAACGCGGTGATCAGCCAAGTCCACACGAACAGCGGCATCTTCAGCAGATCCATGCCTGGCGTGCGCATGTTCAGGATGGTGGCGATGATGTTGATCGCGCCCATGATCGAGCTGATCCCCATCAGGTGGATCGCAAAGATCGCGAATGACATGTTGGCGCTGCCTTGCAACGACAACGGCGGGTACAACGTCCAGCCGCCAGCCGGTGCGCCGCCCGGCAGCAACAACGTCAGCAGCAACAGGCAGAAGGCAAACGGCATGATCCAGAACGACCAGTTGTTCATCCGCGGCAGCGCCATATCCGGCGCGCCGATCATCATCGGGATCAGCCAGTTGGCAAGGCCGACAAACGCCGGCATCACGCCGCCGAAGATCATCACCAGCGCATGCACGGTGGTCATCTGGTTGAAGAACTCGGGATGCACGAACTGCAGGCCGGGCTGCGCCAGCTCGGCGCGAATCACGCCAGACATGGCACCACCGATGCAAAACATCACAAATGCAAACACCAGATACAGGGTGCCGATGTCTTTGTGATTGGTGGTGAATACCCAGCGATCGAGAAACCCCTGCGGCTTGTGATCGGCATCATGGGAGTGCTCCGCAGCATGCGCGGGGCTGGCATCAAAGGCGGTTGTGGACATGGCGTGTTACCTCGATCGAATTGCGTCGGCCGTCAACGGGGAGCGGCCAGGGAAGCGGTGCGCGCAGCGGTGTTGGCGTCGGCTTTCTGGGCCAGCAACCAGCCTTCGAACTCGGCTTTGGGCACCGCCTTGACCACGATCGGCATGAAGCCATGGTCCTTGCCGCACAGCTCGGCACACTGGCCACGGAACACACCGGGCTGATCGATGCGGGTCCATGCCTCGTTGACGATGCCCGGGATCGCATCCTGCTTGATGCTGAACGACGGCACCCACCACGAATGAATCACATCATCGGCGGTCAGCACGAAACGCACTTTGGTGTTGATCGGCAGCACCAGCGGGTTATCGACATCGAGCAGGTAGTTGGGATTGGCCGCCAGCGTCGGCGTCTCGCCCGAACCCATCTGCCGGATACGATCGCTGTCGCGATCCAGGCGGCTGCTGAAAGCCACGTTTTCACCGAGATATTCGTAGCGCCACATCCACTGGTAGCCGGTGATTTTCACCGTCATCTCGGCATCGGACGTGTCATACATCTTGAACAGCGTACGCGTTGCCGGCACCGCCATCGCCACCAGAATCAGCACTGGGATGACCGTCCAGATGATCTCGGCGGTGGTGTTGTGGGTCCACGTCGCCGACACTGCGCCTTTGGACTTGCGGAAGCGAAACATCGCCACCGCCATGGCGCCGAACACCAGCACGCCAATCACCACGCAGATCCACAGCACCAGATTGTGCAGTTGATAGACCTCGTTGGAAACCTCAGTGACACCCGGCGCCATGTTGAGCTGCATCGGCACCGGGTTCGCCAGCGCGGCAGCGGCGGCGAGCAGCAGGCCCAAGCCAATCCCCATGCGGCGAAAATGAACAGACTTCATCGGGTGTTCCCCAGCTAGGTAACGTGAATGATGGTGGTAACGCCTGACCCATCGCAGCGGGCATGGGTTTGAATCACTACGGCAGCGCACCCGAATTGCAGTGCGCAGCGCGCATCTTGCTTGCCCGCGCCCCGGAATCAATGGGCATTGATCCGGCCCCGGCAAGGCGCTCACCATGCGCCGAGGTTGGTCAATACCATGTCAATGACACCTGCGGCGCGGCGGCCGCCTGACCGGTCGGCTCGTGCTACCGCAGCCCTACAGGCGATGCCGGCTGAGCGCGAGATGTTACCCCCACGAGCCGATGCCCGGCAAGCGCGAGCAGCCCGGGGCCGGGCGGCGTGCTGGCACCCGTCGGCAGCAATGAATGCAATAAAACCGTAAAAATGCGTTAATAGGCGTGTTTGCCCCTGCCTCGGAACAATGTCCGCGTTTTGCCGGGCCAGCCAAGCCCTTGCGCACGGATGCGACCGCAAGCAGACCGCAAGCAACTGCCCCGCCATCGCCACCAGAGCACTGATCGCCACACATGCTAGCGCCCAAAACTCTACCGCCTGAGCTGCCGCTGCCCACCCAGCCATCGCCGCACACGCGCCGCGCGGCGTGGACAAGTTACCTTGCGGCCAGCGGTAGCCGCTACGAAATCGTCGGCTCGGTCGCCCTGCTGGTCATCGTGATGGCAGTGTTTGCGCAGTTTCTCGGTTTTGTCGAAGCCCGCCCGGGTGCCACGCTGGATGACCCGATCCTGCAACATCTGGCTCGCATCGACCTGACCTGGGTGATCTTCCCGTTGATCTACGGCTCGGTGATTGCGGCCATCGTGTTGCTGTCGGCGCACCCCAAGCGGCTGGTGTTTGCGCTGCAATTGTATGCGCTGGTGGTAGCGTCGCGGATGCTCGCCATGTACCTGCTGCCGCTCGACCCGCCGGCGCAGATGATCCTGCTGCGCGACCCCGTGGTCGAGCTGTTCGCTACCGGCGACGCCCCGACCCGCGATCTGTTTTTCTCCGGCCATACCGCCACCATGTTCATGCTGTATCTGACCGCCGAAAGCCGCACGGCGCGCAAAGTGTTCCTGCTGCTCTCCTTCGTGATTGCCGCTGCTCTGCTGCTGCAGCATGTGCACTACACCGTTGATGTGCTCGCCGCATTTGTGTTCGTGTATGCCGGCGATGACCTGCTGCGGCGCATGAAAGGCAAGCTCGCCGCGATCAACGGCAACGGCCACGGCGTGCATCACTGAACCGGAACCCGCCGCTAACCGCGGCCTGCGGCAAGCAAACCGCTTTCGTCGTGCCGCGCCGGCGACTACACTGGCGGCCTGCGCCCCAGCCATGAAGTCCCAGCCGCCGTGACCGCCATCCTTTCGCCCGAGCTCACCGCGGTCAACGACCCGCAACGCCAACGCATCACCCAGGCCTGGCTGCGCGACGAAGACGAACACGTGGCCGAACTGCTGCGCGCCGCCACCTTGAGCGAACCCACCCGCGCCGCGATTCAAGCCACCGCCGTGGGCCTGGTCAGCACCGTGCGTACCCGCGCCGAGCAACAAGGCGCGATCGAAGCGTTCATGCGCCAGTACGACCTCAGCTCCGAGGAAGGCGTGTTGCTGATGTGCGTGGCCGAGGCACTGCTGCGCATTCCCGATGCCGGCACCGCCGACCGCCTGATCCGCGACAAGCTCGGTGAGGCCGACTGGGACGCGCATCTGGGGCAAAGCGACTCGCTGTTCGTGAATGCCTCGACTTGGGGTCTGATGCTGACCGGGCAGCTGGTCAATCTGGCCGATGAAACGCGCAGCAACGTGGTCGGCGCCTTGCGCCGGCTGGTGGGCCGTGCCGGCGAACCGGTGATCCGGCTCGCGGTGCGTCAGGCGATGCGCATCATGGGCCACCAGTTCGTGATGGGGCGGACGATCGAGGATGCGCTCAAGCGCTCGCGCAAGGGCGAAAACGCCGCCTTTCGCTATTCCTTCGACATGCTCGGCGAAGCCGCGCTGACTGCCGCCGATGCCGCCCGCTACATGGATAGCTACCGCATGGCGATCGGCGCGATCGGCGGCAGCGGCCCGTTTACCGACCTGTTCGCGGCACCCAGCATTTCGGTCAAGCTCTCGGCGCTGCATCCGCGTTACGAACACGCCAAGCGCGAGCGGGTACGCAGCGAGCTCACCCCGCGCGTGCTGGAACTGGCGCAACTGGCGCGCGCGCACGGCATCGGCTTCACCATCGACGCCGAAGAAGCCGACCGCCTGGAACTGAGCCTCGATCTGATCGCCGAGGTCTACGCCGATCCCAGCCTGGCCGGCTGGAATGGCTACGGCCTGGCGGTGCAAGCCTATCTGCGCCGCGCGCCATTCGTGATCGATGCGGTGGTGGCGCTGGCGCGCAAGGTGGGCCGGCCGATGCCGGTGCGCCTGGTCAAGGGCGCCTACTGGGATGCCGAGATCAAGCGCGCCCAGGTCGATGGCCTGGCCGGCTACCCGGTGTTCACGCGCAAGGCCAATACCGACGTGAGCTATCTGGCGTGCGCGCGGCGCATGCTGGAAGCCGGCGACCTGCTGTACCCGATGTTCGCCAGCCACAATGCCCATACCATCGCCGCCGTGCATCACATGGCCGCGCAACTGGGCCGGCGTGGCGGCGCGCATTACGAGTTCCAGCGCCTGCACGGCATGGGCATGGATCTGTATGCCGATGTCATCGTCAGCGACAAGCTCAACACCCCGTGCCGGGTGTACGCGCCGGTCGGCAGCCACGAAGACCTGCTGCCGTATCTGGTGCGCCGGCTGCTGGAAAACGGCTCCAATTCGAGCTTCGTCAACCGCATCACCGATGCGCGCACCAGCATCGCCGAACTGGTCGCCGACCCGGTGGCCGAAGTGGCCGCGCAACCGCACAAGGCGCATTCCCGCATCCCCGCACCGCGCGACCTGTTTGGCGCGCACAGGAAGAACTCCATGGGCGTCAATCTGGCCAACGACCTCGACCTGAACCAACTGGCACGCGACATCAACGCCGCCGTGCAACCGTGGCGCGCGCAGCCGCTGGTGCCCGGCGCGCAGTCGAGCGGCGCGGTCACCGCCGTGACCTACCCCGGCGACCGCCGCCAGCACGTCGGCGACTGGCAAGCCGCCGACGCCGCCACCGTCGAGCACGCGCTGGGCAACGCGGTGGCCGCGCAACCCGAATGGGACCGCCTGCCCGCCGCCTCGCGCGCCGCCATCCTCGAACACGCCGCCGATCTGCTGGAAGCGCGGCTCGCGCAGTTCATCGCCCTGTGCGTGCGCGAAGCCGGCAAAACCGTGCCCGATGCCGTTTCCGAAGTGCGCGAAGCGGTCGATTATTGCCGCTACTACGCGCAGCAGGCGCGGCGGCTGTTCGGCCAGCCCGAAACCCTGCCCGGCCCCACCGGTGAGAGCAATCAACTGTTCCTTGCCGGGCGCGGCGTGTTCGTCTGCATCAGCCCGTGGAACTTCCCGCTCGCCATCTTCATCGGCCAGGTCGCTGCCGCGCTCGCCGCCGGCAACAGCGTGCTCGCCAAACCGGCCGAGCAGACCAACCTGATTGGCTACGCCGCGGTGAAGCTGCTGCATGAAGCCGGCGTGCCCGAAGCGGTACTGCAATTGCTGCCCGGCGATGGCGCCAGCGTCGGCGCCGCGCTGACCCGCGACCCGCGCGTGGCCGGCGTCGCGTTCACCGGCTCCACCGAAACCGCGCGCCTGATCAACCGCAGCCTGGCTGCCCGCGACGCCGCGATTGCCGTGCTGATCGCCGAAACCGGCGGCCAGAACGCCCTGATCGCCGACTCCTCAGCCCTGCCCGAGCAATTGGTGAAAGACACTCTCAGTGCCGCGTTCGGCTCGGCCGGGCAACGCTGCTCATCGGCGCGCGTGCTGTTCGTGCAAACCGATGTCGCCGAGCGCGTGATCGAACTGCTGGCCGGCGCCATGGCCGAACTGCGCGTCGGCGATCCCGGCCTGCTGTCCACCGATGTCGGCCCGGTGATCGATGCCGACGCGCTGGCAACCCTGCAAGCGCATGCCGAACGCATGGACCGCGAAGCGCGCCTGATCAAGCAAGTGCAACTCGACGAAAGCACCGCGCACGGCAGCTTCTTCGCCCCGCGCGCGTATGAGATTCAGTCGCTCGATCAACTCACCCGCGAAGTGTTCGGCCCGGTGCTGCACGTGATCCGTTACCGCGCCGAACACCTCGACCAGGTGATCGACGCCATCAACGCCACCGGCTACGGCCTCACCCTCGGCATCCACAGCCGCATCGACGCCACCGTGCAGCGCATCGCCAGCCGCGCCCACGTCGGCAACTGCTACGTCAACCGCAACCAGATCGGCGCCGTGGTTGGCGTGCAACCGTTCGGCGGCGAACGCCTGTCCGGCACCGGCCCGAAAGCCGGCGGCCCGCACTACCTGCTGCGCTTCGCCACTGAACGCACCCTCACCATCAACACCACCGCAGCGGGCGGCAACGCCACGTTGTTGACGTTGGCGGAATGAGGGCAATGCTGCGAACGCAAGCCCGCCACCGCGTCCATCGCGAGGGCGGCAGGCCCGTCGCGATCCAGCGGCATTGAGGAAGCGATTGCACTCACTTGTGGGCGTCCAAAGCAACGCCTCGTGCGTTGCACCCTGCTTTGACCCGCTTGCATCAATGATGGTTCTGACCCCAATGGCAGTTCCAATGGCATGTTTTAGCCTGCTGCATTCGCGCGGTTACCTGAACAGGCATAACCTTCCGCCATGCCCAACAAAGATCAGCCGCTTGAGTGGATAGCGAGCAGCTACAAGGATCTGATGGCGTTGCCGCCTGACGTGCGTAGGCGTTTCGGTTACGCGCTGTCGTTGGCGCAGATGCGCGACCAGGACGACGCGGCGAAGGTGCTCAAGGGCTTCGGCGGTGCCGCTGTGCTGGAGGTCGTCGAGGACGCACCAGTGGCACGTATCGGGCTGTCTACACGGTGAAGTTCGCGGAATCGGTGTTCGTTCTGCACTGCTTCCAGAACAAGAGCAGGAGCGGCAAAGACCGCGAATGGCACCCGCACGGCCGACTTGCCGACGCCCTGATCCGTGCGCAAGGCTGCGGCGGCCATGAGCATGCTGGGGCAGCAGAACGGCAAGACGTACACCTTCCACCGTCCGGCACAACAGCTTCCCGGCACGCAACCTCTTTGACACGCGCACGCGCATGGCGTCTCGGCATGGTTGACCCGGGCGCCATCAACGGCCCAACTCAGCCTTGATCGGCGGCAAACGGGAGATGGCCGGTTCCGG
>Ga0100390_10000689_pt1 | contig 30812 bp, 28 predicted proteins | sample CryGeymeta201514_FD_81540 | JGI IMG/M metagenome (GOLD analysis project Ga0100390, IMG submission 81540) | Groundwater microbial communities from Crystal Geyser aquifers in Utah, USA - Crystal Geyser metaG 2015-14 | ecosystem: Environmental > Aquatic > Deep subsurface > Groundwater | place... | reverse complement strand
AGTTGAGATAGCCGCAAAAAGGCACAGAGGGCGCAAAATATAAGGATGGAACGAAGAATTTCAGCCTGTAGCCACTCGCCAAAATGGCTAAGCATCCAAATAATACAAATGCATGGTTTTGAGTCTCTTGCGCCTTTTTGCGGCCATTAACTTATAAGGTTAATCACCACGTTCCCGTTTGAAAAGTTCCGGCATGAGCGATTCGATCTGCCTGATCTGATCGGACGGGCAACGACGGCCATCCATGCGCAAGTGGGCATGGTGCCCGCTGGGCCGAATGTAGGCTTCGACTGCAGGGCGAACCGTTTTTTCATACTGCTCAATCACCGATTGACGACTGCGTCCACGCTCACCGGCATCGCGCTGGATGCGCCTTTGCAAGGCTTCCTCCGGGTCCACCTCAATGTAGATCTTCAAATCGGCCATCGTGCACAGGCGGCGGTCGCACAGGGCAAACAAGCCTTCCAGCAGGATCACTTCAGTCGGGTGTATCCAAACCGTCTGCTCCGACCGCAGGTGGGTGGCAAAGTCATAACAGGGTCGTGCAGTCGGCTCCCCTCGTTTTAAACGGCCCACGTCGAGCAGGATGCGCTCCCACTCCCAGGCATCCGGCTGGTCAAAATTATAGGTCGCCCGCTGATCCGCCGTCAGCTGGCTCAGGTCGCGGTAATAATGATCCAGCGGCAGTGCCGTAACCGGGACATGGCGCAACTGGAAATACCGGGACAGGGCCTGTGTGAGTGTGGACTTACCCGCACCCGAGGGTCCCGCGATAAGGATCAGCTGCGGGGCCTTGCTCATGATAAAGGTGCACCTCCCTCCGCCGGTGCTGCCAGCTCCGCCCGCGGCAAGCGGATCAACGCACCGAGCAGGCCAATATAGGTCATCCACAGCGCGAGGTTTTTCGTTTGCGTCAGGACACGTTCCAGCCCGCTGTGCACATAGGTGATGCTAAATGCCACCAGTAGGCCCAGCGCGATTGCCGCTTCCAGCGAGCCCCGGCGAAAGAACACCAGCGGCAACATACGGGCACTGATGTAAATGATGAACAGCATGTAGGTCAGGAAACCCGGCCAGCCGTTTTCGGCTTTCAACAGCCAGTAGTGGCTCTCCACCACGCCCTTGGCGTAATCTTCGTCGACGGCTTGGCCACGGTCGCGGTTCCAGTCGTCGATCACGTCACCATAGGGATACGGGTGATTGATGGCCTTGCCAAAGTTGTTCCACCCCACGCCAAGCGGTTTATCTTCGAGCATCGCCTTGGCCGCCAGATTCATCACCACGCGCGTCTCGCCGCTGGCCTCGTTGCCTTCGTCGTTGAAGCGGGAAATGACCGTATCCATCGTCATGGCCAGCACAACGGCAGCACCGGCCGCCATGACCGCTACTGTCAGAATGCGTCGCAGGGAAAAACGGTCGAAAAATCCGGCCGCTACCACCGCCGCAGTGCCTAACGCAAAAAAGGCCAGGGCAGCCCGCGAGAGCGAGGCCAGCACGATCACGCCGGAGCAGGCAAAGGCGAAAAAATAAAACAGCCCGCGCACCCGCGGCACGGCCGGCGACATAGCCGCAGCCAGGATCGGCAGGGCCGCCATGTAGGTGAACATGGCCAGTGGATTCTGGTGCTCGAAGAGCCCGCGCACCTGATAAAATCCATCAATCCATTTCATCTTCGCCACTATCAGGAACTGATAGATCAGCATCACACTCAGCCCCGTCAACACCACATGCACTTCACGCCGACTGCGCACGTAATTGAAAATTGCCCACACAATCAGCCACGCCTTGGCATGCTTGAGGATACTCATGCAAACGTAATTCACATTCAGTGCACTGAAAATCGAGAGACTGCTCGCGCCCACATAGAGGAACCACAGCAGCGTGCCGAGGGGTAGAAAGACAAATTTCCGGTCTGCCCGAAAGAGCGTGGAGAAGATCACACTCACTGCGGCAATCTCCATCATGGTAAACTCATAGCCCTTGGTCACCCCGCGATACCATTCGATCGAACCAAGCATCAGCACAGTCATGTCAATATGCAAGCCGAGCAAAAACAGCAGCACATAAACAGTGAAATCCTCCAGCCTGCGGTCGCGGGAGATAAGATAGCCGCCAATCGGGGCCACGACGAAATACCCCCCGGCAAGCACCACCGCTTTAATCAGATCGCCCATTTAGGAAAGACCAACCGCTTGCTGGAGGATCTTTTCGATTTTATCCGTCATCACCGTTACGGTGAAGCGCGCCTCGACCATACACCGTGCGTTTTGGCTCATCTTTTTACCGTGATCCTTTAGCTCCAGCAAGCGCTGGATCGCGCCGGCCAATGAGCTGGGCGAGCCCGCTACAAAGCCCAGCGCATTGAAGCCGTCATGCAGCAACTCCGCATCTCCGCCGTCCGGGCACATCAGAACCGGCAGACCTGCCGCCATCGCCTCCAGTGGGGTCAGCGCAAAAGGCTCGCCCCAGTTACTGGAAAAAATGTAGGCATCATAGTCGGCATAAATTGCCCGCATCTCCTCGTGCGAGGCGGCACGGATGCAGACAAAATCCCCGGCGGCCGCCCGCTCAATTTCCGCTTCAATCTTTGCCGTGTAGGCCGCATCGCCCCGGCCAAAGATATCGAGTGTCAGCGCCCAGCCGCTGGCCGATCTGGCCCGCAGAAATCCCTTGAGTGCGGTCATCGGATCTTTGTCCTCTGCCAGACGGCCTACCCAAATAAACCGGGTTGGCGGCGAATATTCGGTTTTCTGGCGGAAACGCTCCACCTCGACGCCGCAGTAAACCACCTCAGCATGCCCGACAGGATAGCCCTGGCCCTGGCTGAGCTCGCGCATGAATTTGCTGCAAAAATAAATTTTCTTGAATTGGAGTGTGCGCACCGAGGCGGTGGGGATTTGTCTGGTGATGACCCGCCTCAGCCCGCACAGTCGGGCCATTCCGCGCAGCAGCGCACGGCCCGGCGAGCCGGGATCGTTCCACCAGGATAGCCACACATCGGCTTTCAAGCTGCGGGCGATCCAGTGATCGGAAATATCATAGACCACCGGCACGTCCCCGGCTTCGAGCGTGTGGAGCAGCGACTTGCTGATACCGCCCATATTCCAAACATGCACGACCTGGGGACGGACGCTTTCCAGGGTCTCCCGCAAAATCTGCTGATTCGCAAGTTCGAGCCGATAGAGCTGATGAATCGGCAACCAGGGATGCCCATAGAAGCCATGAATCTGCAAGCGCCGCGATACCTCCTGCCCGTCGGTGGCCTCACGTCCGTCAACCTGGTGGTCCGAAGTGAGCACGTGCACCTGATGCCCCCGCGCGCGCAGGTCTGCGACGGTATGGAGGCAGCGTTCCTCATAGCCGCCGATACCATGTGGTGGAAACAAGTTGGTGAGGACCAGTATCTTCATTGTGCACCTCCTTCGTTGTAGCCGTGCATCCGCCCGAGCCGCTGCTGGTAGCGCACCCGGAAGGCGTGCCCCAGCTCAGCCAGCCGGCCATGACGACGGCAATAAGTAAAGTCGCGCAGGGTGTCCCGCACCGCCGGGAGGAAGACGTCGCGGTGCCAGGCCCGCTTGACCGCAGGCACATTGCCTGCCTGCGCCACCGCAATGGCATCACCCCTGGCACGTTTATACGCCTCGGCCGGGGTGTAATTGTGCGAGTGAATCGAGAGCGATTTCTCTGCCAGTAGAATTTCGTAGCCAGCTGCCTTGAGCCGTCGCGTCCACTCATCATCTTCGGCATACTGTAAATCCTCGCGAATCGGAATCTGCGCCCAGGTCGGCTTGTAGGCGACACAACTGACCATGGAGAAAAAATGATCCCAGTGGGCGGACTCGCGCTGCGGCCCGAAACAGCGCTCATAATCGTGGGCAAAGACCGCCTGGCAATCCCCGCGCGGAATCTGCCGGCTGAAGGCAGCTCCGAGCCGGGGCGAACTCAGCGCGGTTCGCAGCAGCCCGGTCAACCACTGCCGGTTCGCCGGCGTGGCATCCGAATTATTGAAGACCACCCAATCATGACTGGCCAGTTGAAAGCCCTGATTGAGCACTTTGCCGGGGACATAGGTGCCGGGCTCGAGCACGATGAATTCCTTCGGCTGATAACGGCGGATAATTTGGTGTGAGCCATCGGTTGAGCCACTGTCGATCACAATGAGCTCAATCCGGCCGGTATAGTCCTGATCGAAAATCCCCCGGAGAGTGTCTTCGATTGCCCAGGCTTCGTTGTAGGAGCGCATCACCACGCTGATTTGATCGGGTAGAGTCGTCATCGATATTTGGATTCCACTTGTTGGTAAATTGATTCGAGCTGCCGGGCGACACCCTGCCAGGTGTAGTGCCGCTGCACCTCAGCCTGGGCACAACGGACGGTTGACGCGCGCAGGCTCCCGTCCTGCCGCATGCGTGCCATCGCGGTCGCCAGCGCCGGAGCATGCCCGGATTCAAAGTGCAGCCCCGTGAGCTCGTGCTGCAGCAGGCGCGCCAGGCCACCGACCTTGGCCGCGATCACCGGCTTGCCCGCTGACCAGGCCTCCAGCACCACGATCCCGAACGGCTCATGCCGCGAAGGCAGGACAAAGCAGTCCAGCGCAGCAAACAAACTCCGGTGGGCGGGCGTCTCCGGTTCGACCGCCGGCAGGATACGGATACGGGCTGCCGCCGGGGATGCCGCTGCGCGTTGCTCCAACTGCCGCACGTAGGCGGCATTGGTTTGAGGACCACACAGGACCAGGCCCAAATCCGCATCCGCCACCGCCAGTTCGCTGAAGGCATCGATCAAAGACAGTTGGTCTTTTTGCGGATCCAGGCGCGATATACAGCCGAAGATGAAGGCATTTTCGCCAAAGCCCAATTGCCGGCGGCAGTCCTCGCGCTCGTTCGGACCGCAAATGAGCCGCTCGGGGTGCACGCCGTTGGGCAGGAAATGCACCCGCTCCTGGCCCAGCAACTGCGCGGCCTTCTCATATTCGGAGAAGCCGACGCAGAGCACCGCATCCACCTCATCCAGCATGCGCCGACTGCCGAAGTAAGCACCAAAGATGCGCCCCCATTCAAATTTTCCCTCCTGAGGTGCCACCACATCGTCTGCCTCCACTTGTGGCACGTCAAAGATGTTGCCGTGCAGCGTGACCACACAGGGACGTTGATTGATACGGGCCGCCTTCCAGACCGAAGCGCCCGTGCGCTTGGTGACATGCGCGTGATAGAGGCGCACCCCCTTGGCGCAGCGCAGCGCCCGATAGAGCGGCCAGGAGAGGAGATTGCCGCCCTTTTTATCCAGCTGTAAGCGGTCTGCCACATTCAAACCAAGAAATGGATAGCAATAGGCGTATCGATGAATCGGTATATTGCGGTAGTGCTCGGTTTTCTTCCGGGCCAGGGCCAGCGAGGTATGGATTTCGGGGCGAAAGCCCGCAGCCAGTTGTGCCTCACAAAGATTGGTGATCACCGCTTCCGTGCCGCCCCACTCATCCAGGCTGAAGCGCCGGGGCACATGCAAAATGCGATTGGCGGGTTCGGCAGTCATCGCGTCACCTCCTGCTTAATCCTGTTCAGCAATAAGGGCAGCAACTGCTTTTTACGCGAGACAACGCCTGCAAGCATCCAGGGGGCGCCGCTCTTTGGGTTGTCCTCAGGCCGCAGGGCCCGCAGCCACTGCGCGCTGTCGCTGACCAGGATAATCCGGCTGTTACCCTTGAGAACATCGGTGACCATGACCACCCCAAAGGCCAGCCGATCCGCCCGGACCCGCCGCATAGCCTCGCATTCGATGGCCGCCGCCTGTGGCGTATCCAGGCAGGCGAGGTCCACGGTCTCGATCTGCACAACCAGAAACGCGACGCCCTCAAAATTAAAGTGCTTAGCATCGCGCCCAACCAGTTCCTCTGCTGAGGCGGTCTTGAGCTCGTCATTTTGCAGCAGCACCTCCCGGCCAAACTGCTGCAAGTCCACCCCGGCCAGTTGCGCCAAGACCTTCGCCCGTGCCGGATCACTCGCAGCACAGGTCGGCGAGGTGAGCAGTAAGGTATCCGAGATCAGTGCCCCCAACAGCAACTTGGCAATGGCAGCAGGCGGTGTCAGGCCCGCCTGCACAATCCGTTCATACAGGATCGAAGCGGTTGACCCCAGCGGACGGACATCGATGTGAAGCGGCCGTATCGTCTCCACGTCTCCGAGCCGGTGGTGGTCAATGATTTCGACCAGCTCGGCATCCTGCAGGCCTTCGATGCTCTGCCCCCGCTCGCTGTGATCCACCAGGCTGAGGCGGGGCCGTGGCAGATTCAGCACGTCGATCGCAGTGATGGAGCCTGCCACCTGGCCCTGTGCATCCAACACCATGAGCCCCCAGACGGACTTTTTGAGCTGACGGCTCAGCTCATCCTCCCCGGCTGCCGCGTCAACCGTGACAAACTCTTCCATCATCGCCGCCGAGGCGGGAAAACAGCCCGGCAGACGGGTGAACATACTGATCACGCTGCCTTGATGCCAATAGGCCGGGCACGGCAACTGCTGCGCAATTGCTGCCGCGCGCTGCGCTGCCACCTCGGTGATGATGACGGCACCGGGGGGGCGCTGCCGGATCGTTTCGATGAACAGCTCCCGGTCACCGATCACGATCGCGGTGCGGCCATCCCAATCACCCGCCACATTGGATTTATGCAGTGGCACTTGCAGGTGTTCGATATGCGGGATCGCTTGCGACCCCAGCGGCTCAAGCCCCAGGCCGCGGATGATCTGATCAAAGCCAAGCAAAGTGCCCACGAAGTCCTCCACATTGCACTGCAACAGATAGTTCGTTCGCTGCGTGCGGTCGCTGATGATCCCGCATGGACGCCGCTCCGCATCCAGCACCGCGACGAAATCCGTGCCCGCCCGTTGCATAATTTCCAGTGCTTCGCTGAGCGGGCAGTCGAGGGCTACCACCGGCAAGGGACGGGCCACTTCACTGGCGCGGTAGAGGCAGGAGCGGCTCAGGACCGGCAGCTCGCAACCGGCCTGCGCAAAGAGCCACTCCGACTGCCGGTTGACCGCACCCAGGCGAATCGCAGTCGCCTCCGAATCCGGATCGAGGGCATGGTGCAACCAGGCCAGCACATAGGCACTCACGATACTGTCCGTATCCGGGTTGGTGTGGCCCACCACATAATGGGGAATACGCTTAGTCATGGCAGCTTGCGGCGGCTTGCATCACGCCGAAAATATCTTCCAGCCGATGCACCGGTGTGTGCGGTTCAAAATTCGTCAGCCAACTGGCGGCGCTGTCCCGATCTTCCGGCGCGTAGCCATGCATCCCGGGCACGCGGCTGAGGTTTAAAAACGACGGAACAAAGAGCACCCCGGGCTTGAGCAGGTAAAACAATTCTCCATAGTGCTGGTCCGGGAATGCGCAGCGCCAGTCGCTCAACTGGCGGGCACTGACAATGAAGCCTTCATCCGCCGCTTGCAGCAGGGAGGTGATCCGCTCGCGGGCCGCAGCGTTATGAAACCAGAAGCGCACCATGGTTGAATCCCAGACGGCTACATAATCCTGCCCGAAGCGCAGCGGCAGGCGCTCGCAGCGCCGCCGCAGGTCCGAGCTCGCGCTTACCTCGGTCATGCCATGGTCGCTGAAAATCGCGAGTCGGACGTTCTGATAACGCTGCTCCGCCAGCGAAACCAGCGCCTGGATGCGCTGGTCAAACGCCCGAAATGCTGCCCCGGCTTGCGGCGACCAGGGCCCGTAGCGGTGCATCGTTGCATCCAGCCCCGCCGTAAACAGATACATCAATTCGACCTCACCCTGATCGATCAATCCCTCCGCCTCGGCGTAGTTTTTGGCATCGCCGTTACGCCAGTCCGAACGGTGCCAGCGTTTACCACTGCGCTTCCAATGCTCAAAAATTGTTTCCTGTCCGCCGATGATCCCGCCCGGCTCATAGATGTCCTTTTTTTCGGTATAGTCGAGCCAGGGCAGATAGCGGAAGGGCACACTGTAGAGTTGAAAATATCCGGTGTAGCCCCGCGACTTGGCAAGGTAGCGGCTGAGCCGATTCCGGATCTTGTGGTAGCCCGCGACGCGATCCGGCAGCCACCCCAGGTAGCGCATTGCGGTAAACGGCGACTCCCCCGGTCCGGCGCGGACGAAGAACGAAAAGTGCCCATGCTCCTGCGGGGAGACGCCGGTTAAAATCGTCGGATCGCAGGTCGCCGAATAGCCAAACAAGGTTTCACATTTGCGCTGTTCCGGACAAACCGAGCGCAACACCCCGTAATGTTGCACCAGCTCCCAGCCCAGCGCGTCGGCAAAAATAAACAGCTGCAGCGTCTTTTTCATGTGATCTGCAGCAGCTCTTTGATCAGTGTTTGCAACCGGCGAGGGCTGAAGGGTTTGGCTAAAAAAGCTGCTGCACCAATTTCCTCAATCGCTTGCAGCTCATCATCCTGCACCGTTCCGGTGACAAATACAATCGGGACGTGCTGACCGTTTTCCAACAAACGTATTTTACGATACAGCTCGTCACCCTTGAAGTCCGGCAAGTTGTAATCCAGCACCACCAGATCCGGCTGGATCTGGTCAAATTGATCCAGGAACGACTGGCCATCCTGAAAGAAGAAGCCCTCGCAGCCCGCCCGCCGGACCTGCACCTGAAACAGGCGGAACATCACGATATCGTCATCAACTACCATTACTTTTTTCATGATCACTCTCTGCTTAGGATTAAGATGGATTCGTCATCCGCCTGCTTCAGGTTCAGCCGCTCACGGGTGGCACAAATGAGCTGCTGGTATTCTGCCCAGGTCTGCTCCGGGCTCGCTGCCTGGTGCTGCTCGAACCAGTCAACCATCGCCTCCCAGCCAAAAATACTTTGCGGCCCTGTGCTCCACTCATACAGTCCGTCGGTAACGATGAGCAGCCGGTCCCGCGCGGCCATGACAAATTCTCCTTCCGCATACGCCGCATCCCGGAACAGCCCGATGGGCGGGCCTTGCGAGACAAGTTGCCGCTGCGTCCCGCCCCGGCGGAAAAGCAAGGCCGGCGGGTGTCCTGCGGCAGCATAGGCGACATCGTGCGAGCTGTGGTTCAGCTTGAACACAAATGCAGTGATAAACATGGTGGCTTCACCCAGTTGTTGTTCGAGCGCTTTATTGGTCCACTCCAGAAAGTTCGACAGCTTTCCGCCCCGTTCGCTGAACGCAATGAATTGACTGCGGAAAATTCCCGCCAGAATGGCGGCCGGAATGCCCTTGCCCATCACATCAATGACGCAGCCCAAATACTCGCCCGCGCTGTTCATGCGCACCTCCACGAAATCGCCGGCAATCGACATGGCGGAGATGCTGTCGATAAAAAGATGGTAACCGGGGATCGGGGTCGACCCGGTGGCGATGGGCAGCAGTTGCCGCTGCAGCTGCGTCGCAATATCCAACTCCGTCGCCAGGCGCTTGCGCTCGTCCTGCTGCTGCTGCATGACGGCTCGCGACAGCGCGATACCAATAATCTCGGCCAGCGCCCGCAGGTTACGAATGTCATTGGAGCGGATCAGGCGCGCAGGATCCTCGTAGGCCACCGCCAGCAAACCGGCTGGTTCATCGTTGACTTTCAAGGTCACTGCCGCGCCCACGCAGAAGGTGCGCCCCAGCTCAAAAATCTGTGCTGCGTTTGTCGCCTGCCAGGCCAGCGATTCCTGCTTTTTGAGCTGCTCCCAGGCCGGCCATTGGATCGCCCCAAAGCGGCCATGACTCGCCAGATCCAGCATCCGGCCAAATACCTCCGACCACTTGGGGGGGCGCATCTCCAGGTGGATCGCCGCATAATCCCGCGCATCCATAAAACTCTTCAGACTGGACGCCACAAAATGTTCCACGCTATCGTTTTCCACCAGATTTTCGGCCAGCAGGTCATACAGCGAGAGACTTTCATAGCAGTCCGACAACTCATCCAGAATCGCATCCATCTCGGCGTTTTGAGGCAGCACGTCATTGAGCCGCTCGTAACTCTTGCCGATCCGTGCGATATATCCGCTGCGACTGCGCCAATGAATAAAATCGTCGGCAAAGTTGTGGATGATGAAAAGCCCGCGCCCGCCCTCGGCCAGCGGATCCTCCGGCAAGGTCGGGTTTTCCGCACGCGCGGCATCCGGCCCGGGGCCGCTGTCCTGAGTCTCCAGCCAGACGCTCTTGCCGGCCGACCACCAGCGCACCCAGACGACTTGGCCCGAATCCTGATCACAGCCGTGCTCAATGGCATTGTTGAGCGCTTCACTGAAAGTCAGCTTCCAGCTTTCTTTTTCGAGATCATCCAGTCCCAGCGAAAGCAGAAATTCGATAAAGCGTCTCCGCACCGGATTAATGGCTTTCGGGTCGGCCGGGATGCAGTGCTCGGTGAGGTGGATGATTTGCTCACTTTTCATTTGTTATCTTTGCGGACGGGTGGAGCAGGCAGGGTGAGCTGAAAACGGAGTCCCGCAGCAGTTCTTTGCGCCACCGCCTGGATGCCGAGGAGCTGGATCATTTTTTGCGCGCAGATGGTCAGGATGTTGGTATCTTTTACCTTCTTACGCCGGTTCTCGACAACTGGTGCCAGCAGCAACGGCAGCTCTTGCTCGGAAACAGGACGGCTGGTTGCATCCAGCAGTACCCGGCAGACCGGACTGTGCGGCTCTTGCTGGCAGCTGATATCGAGCCGCCAGTCCGCTGCGGACGGATTCAGGCCTGCCAGGATGCGCCACAAAATGAGGAACAGCTCTTCCAGCAGAATCGGTTCTCCCATCACCTGTGCGGCATCGAGCGCCATCCTGCAATGAACCGGCAGGGCATTCTCAGCGGATCGATAGCGGGACTCGACCTGCTGCATCAATTGAGCCAGGCAGATCGGCTGGACTGCGCCGCTGTCAACCGTCCGGAGATTCTTCAACAGCACCAGACTGTCCAGCAGCATATCCGCTTCGTGCGCGGATTTTTGAATCAAGCCGCCGAAGTCCTGCCATTCTGCGGCGGCCCCCTGCTCGGCAAATTGCTCCATCAGCTCATCGGCAAAACCGCTTACACCCAGCAGTGCCGACTTCATGTCGTGCACGATATAATCAATCATGCGGTCAAACTCGGTCAGCGGCTCCGCAACTTTAACCCGTTTAAGCGTAGCGGACAATTGTGACTTCAAATACTGCCGCTCCAAATAAACCGCCAACAGGGCATCCAACTCCGCATAGAAGATTGGCTTGGTCAGATGGGCACTGCCTCCGACAGCAAAGGAGTCGATGCGCGACTGGTCATCATCCAGCCCGGACATGAAGAGCACCGGAATCTCCTTCCCGCCGGGTTGCTCCTGAATCTGCCGACAGGCGGAGTAGCCGTCCATCCCCGGCAGCAGTATATCCATCAGGATCAAATTCGGATGCACCAGTTGTACGATATCAACTGCAGCTTCTCCATCTTCTGCAATCAAGACCCGATATCCAAGATGATCCAGGTGAAAGAAAAGGACGGAACGATTGATCGGATCGTCATCAACCACCAAAATAGTTGTGAGCTCAGACATTCGATACTCCTCCCGTTGATTTGCCAATGAGTTCGGCCACCTGTTGCGGCTTGTCGGATTTCACCAGTGCATTGACCTCAGCAAAAAGCTCCGGCTCATCCTTTTCGAGCCGGGGCATGGCCTGCCGCAGTTGCTTGATATCTCCGATCCGCCCCCACCAGTACAGCTGGTCCAGCAAATTCTGCCCGGCCGGAAGCGCAGCCACGCCCGCTCCCCCGGTGTCTGCCGCTTGCTCTGCCGCGTCTGTCGCGGGAAAGATCCATTCCAGTTGTAACAACTGCTGCATGGTGCCAAATAATTCATCCACTTCGACCGGTTTTGCCACAAAACCATCGAAGCGTTTCATTTGATTTTTTTCCTGCGGGGTGAGCTGCATCAGGCTGGCAGAAATCGCAATGATACAGGTCCCGGCCAGTGCCTTGTCCGCCCGCAGATGCTCCACCAGTTCGTAGCCGTTCATGAACGGCATAATCACATCGCTCAGCACAAGATCATACGTTTTTGCGCGAATCCTATCCAAGGCCTCACGCCCGTTTCCAGCCAGCTCAATTTCAAACCCAAGCGGTAACAACAGATCGAACAACAAGTCCTGGTTTTCCGCCACGTCATCCACGATCAGGACCGAACGCTTGCGCCCGGCATAGCCAATCGGGAAACGCGCCTGACTGTTCTGGTCGGCCAGCAGTTCCGCATCCATCGTCTCTTCCGACCAATCAACCGGCAGACTGATTACGAAAGAGAAGCAGCTCCCGTAGGTCAGGCTACTTTGCACTTCGAGTTGCCCACCCATTTGCTGCACCAGATGATACGCAATTGATAGTCCCAGGCCTGAGCCCTGCACCAGATCGCGGCCCTCATCAACTTGCGTAAAGGGTTCAAACAGGTTCTTTATTTTGTCTTTAGGGATGCCCCGCCCCGTATCAGTGACCGCAAATTGCAGCTTTGCCTCCGCATCGGCATACTCCAGCATCTTGACATCCAGTGAAATCGCGCCCTGGTCGGTAAACTTTATACTGTTGCCGATCAGGTTGATCAAGACCTGTCGCACTGCCCGTGAATCCGCCAGGATCTTGATGCGCTTATGCTCGGGGATATCGCCACTGGGAATAAATTGGTAATTTAACTTTAAGCCTTTCTCCCCGGCTTTCGACCGCAGCATCTCGATGACACTCTTCAACAATCCTTCCAGCTCAAAGCGTGACGGACTTAATTTGTGACTGCCGGCCTCAATCTTGGCCACATCCAGCACGTCGTTGATCAAGGAGAGCAGATGTCCACTGCTGCGCCGGATGACGCGGAGCTGGCTCATGGCGGCCTCATCCAGCGTGTTATTTTGTTCCAGAATTTGGGTGTATCCGATCACGCTGTTCAACGGCGTCCGTAACTCGTGACTCATCGTTGCCAAAAATTTCGTTTTCTGGGTGCTCGCCTCAGCCGCGCGTTCGGCCATCAGATTGGCGCGCTCGATCTCAAACTCCAAACGCTCGCGCGTGGCACGTTCCCTGGTGATGTCACTCTGGATCGCCACAAAGTATTTAAAGCGCCCCGAGTCATCAAAGACCGGGGTGGCGCTGATATGGATCCAGTATTCGCGGCCTTTCTTCGAGACATTCAGGACTTCGGCTTCAAATGATTCCCGCGCCTGGATCTTCTGCCGCATGTATGTGCGGGTCGCCTCGTCCGTCTCCTTCCCTTGCAAAACATGCCCCGGCACCTTGCCTTTTAGTTCGTCCAGGCAGTAACCGGTGATCCTGGTGGTCGCTTCATTCGCCCACACCACCGTGTTGTCCGGGCCGGAGATGATCACTCCATTCTGAGTCCGGCTAACTGCATCGGACAATAGCTGCACTTCATCCGAGGCCTGCTGCAACTCCCTGGTTCGATTTTCAATCAGTGCTTCCTGCTCCAGCACCAAACGATCCGACTCCATTTTTTTCTGGTAGAGCGCACGACTCTTGGATTCCAGCAAAGACTCTGCCTCCAGCCGCGCTTTTTTTTCGCGCTCGTAACGTTTTTTCCACTTTTCCGCCTCGGACATGTTCACGGCAGGTAACGGATGTTGAAAATTACGGCCCCATCCGCAGCCGGGCGCCGCGTCAGTTCGACCGTCTCTTTAAAGTGTGCAAAGGCACCCCGTAACAAACCCTCTGCCAGATCCTCCATGTGCCGGTCTGACAGATAGTGCATCTCCAAACTCCCATCGGCCAGATCCACTGCGTTGAACCTTGGCAGCTGTGCGTCCGGATAGAGCTTTTGCACCTCAACATGAATGACGCCATCGAGGTCGTGCAGAAGATCACGGCTGCACTGGCAATCCTTGGTGATCTCAGAGAAACCTCCGATTAATTTGTCAAAAAGAAATTTGCCATAGGCTTCCAGCAGCGCGGGGATCGGAATCGCGACTTCCTGTTCGAGCGCGAGCAACAGATCCACCAATTCCGAATGCGGATAGGTGCCGACTGCGGTATAAGCTCCCCCGGAGGCCACGCCCGAGCGCTCAATGATCGTATCGACGACGTCCAGACCGAATTTATTTTCGACCAGCTCGAGAAAAAAAGTAAAGACCATCCCTTTCATTATATTGGTATCTCCGCAATTCTGTTAATGATCCATGCCTCGAACAGTTGCCGACAATGCGCCGCATCCCCGCCGGCTTGAAAGAGCGCATGCAGAACTTCCTCTTCACTGCCGATCTCATGCACGCCCATCACATCCGCATAGCCCAGAGCACCGGTCGGCGCCTGACGCAGCAGGCTCTGCCACTCCTGTGGTAAATCGGCGATTGCAGCGGGGGGGCGGGGGGCCACGCCGAATAAAAGCATCCGTCCAAGCATCACCTCTTTCAGCCAGGGGCGCCGCGCGTGGATCGAGCTATCCGCCAGGGCAGGGCGTTGTTGCCCCTGGCAATCGGTAAAGGTCGAATCACTGCTGCAGCCGAAACGGGTCCAATTCAGATAAAGACGCAAGGCCCGCCAGCGGTCGCGCAGACTCGGCCGCGGCGGCGCATTGACGCCTGTCGGCTTTAAACCGGCCGCCACGAAGGATTCCAACTCCTTGACATGTGCCCGCCGCTGCAGATTCGTCAGCTCGTTGCCTTGCATCACCGCATCCAGCAGATCTGTCTGCGGGCCGAGATAAGTATAGGCACCCACATGCGCCCGTTCAATCCGGTTGCCACCCGCCAGCACACTGCCGCTGCCGACCACCGCATGCGGCCCCACCACGCTGCCGGGGCCGATCGAGACAAAATCGCCGATCCAATAAGGCGGGCTCAACTGAACCCCGGGTGCAATCATGCAGTGACGCCCGATCGCAGCAAAGTCCCCGAAGCTGGCGGTCTCTCGGGTGAACTGTATCAACCACGCCTGCTCCAACTCAAACCAATATTCAATCAGCGACCAGGCATCGACCGGGGCGGCGGCGGGTGGCGGCACGCCGGGCAGGCAATCGACCAGCGCATCCATTGCCGATAAATCCAGCGCGGCAGCAGAGCGCACCTCGATTTCTATCGGCCAGAGCAGCGCCTCCGCAATGTGCTGCCGCACCGCCAGCGGACGATCCACTACCGTCAACACGACTTTTTCCGTCCCCTGATCCACCGCCGCATCGAGCCAGTGAAACAGCAGCGACTGTTCCCCCACCGTCCACAGGGCAAAGGGTAGATCACGCCGCCACAGGCTGTCCAAGGCCGACCAGTCGGGCAGCCCGAGTCGCCAAACTTTCGGACCTTCAACCTGAATTGCGGGAATGTCTGTCATCCTTAGTAAGCTCCTTTTCCCAGTAAGACTGCCGGGACGGTCTTCAGTAAAATCATAATATCCTGCCAGAAACTCTGCGAGTGAATGTATTGCAGATCCAGCCGCACCTGCCCCTCAAAGTCGATATCGGCCCGGCCACCGATTTGCCACAGACAGGTGATACCGGGCTTGGCGCACAAGCGGCGCAGATGGCGCGCACCATACAAGGCGACCTCCTTGGGCACGGGCGGACGGGGGCCGACCAGCGACATCTCGCCCTTCAGCACATTGACGAACTGGGGGAATTCATCGATCGACAGCTTGCGGATCCACTTGCCGGGACGGGTGATGCGCGGGTCGTCCTTCATCTTGAACGTGACCCCATCGGCATGCTGGTTCTGCTCCAGTATCTGATCCTTGATCTGGTCGGCATTCAAAACCATCGAGCGGAATTTCCAGATACGAAACAGGCGTCCGCCTTCGCCCACCCGGATCTGCTTGAACAGCACCGGGCCGCCGTCATCCAGCTTGATCGCCAAACAGGTCAGCGCGATGATCGGTGAGCTGATCAGCAGCGCAACCAGGCTACCCACAATATCCAGCATCCGCTTCAGCCCATGAATGAGACGTATCGTAAACAGCCAGCGCCGCATCTTCTTTTGGGCAAAACGATCCCAGTGCTCCATTCGACCGGAGAGGAGTTCTTCGCTCCAGAAGTTGACGTCAGCAGGATTATTTTCTTTAGGTTCCATTTGCATTGCCCTGTCTGAAGCAAGCATCATCTCTGCGACAACAGAACTCAATCTAAATATGGGAGATATTAAATGCCGCCCTTTTTCGCCGGACTGACCTCCATCCTCCCCCCGCCCCGCGCGTTTCTGCCTCCGATCATACGGTTTGGGTTCATCATTCTGTCGCTGGTTCTCTGGAGGGGCCCCGCAAGTATCCGGTCGACTGGGATAAAACCCAGTTCGCTGCGTTGGGTTAGTTTGTTGTTGATGTGAGGCATGCAGTGCCTTAAATTGGATGTTCTTATGATAACGACAAAAGCAGGCTCTGGTGAATTATTATTGGATCTGGGTGTTGAGAGTCTCGATGCTTCCAACGCTACCGAAATCAAGCAGGAGCTGAAGTCGCTTGATGTGCAGGGCGTTGAACGGGTGCGGTTGTTAATGGAGACGGTCAACTTTGTGGACAGTTCGGGGATCGGCACCTTGTTGAGCTTTTACAAACAAATGGAGCAACGGGTGGTTTTGGATAAGCCGACGCCTACTGTGCTGAGCGTGCTCGAACTGCTGCGCCTGCACCGCGTCTTTGAAATCGAGACGGCCTAGCACCGCGTCCATACCCCGTCTCGCTCCGCACCTATTCCCCAGCGCCCATGCCTGAATCCGAGCGAGTGCCACTACCGCCCAGCCTGGAGGAACAACTGCAGGCACATTTTGAGCGCACACGGCAGCATTTCGCCCAACTGGGAGACCAGGCACCGGAAGCAATCGTGCTGGGTGGAGGCTACGGGCGGGGCGAAGGCGGCATCGCGACCGGATCTGAAGGTGCGCCGGCTTTTTTTAATGATCTGGATTACTTTATTTTCACGGCTGGTCCGGACGACCCGGCCCTGCTGCGAGCGCTGCGCGAATGGGAGCAGCAGGAGAGCAGCCGGCTGGGCATTGATGTGGAGGGCAAATACCTGCGCCGAAGTGCGCTTTCGCAAACGGCGGGGTCGATGATGTTTTACGATTTGGTGGCCGCGCATACCATTGTTGCGGGCCCAGAAGACTTTTTCGAGCCTTACCGGGCACTGGCAAATCCGGCCAGCATTGAGGCGGTCGAAGCCACCCGCCTGCTCTGGAACCGCGGCTCCGGCCTGCTCTTTGCGCGGGCGGATTTGGCCGAAGGGGGCGACCTTGCGGTGGTTCACCGTAATCAGGCAAAGGCCAAGCTGGCGCTCGGCGATGCGCTGCTCGCCCGGCGCGGCAAATACTGCGCCTACGCCCGCGACCGGCAGGCCGTCCTGTGCGCTGAAGCCGATATCGACCCGCGGATCGTCGCACTGCATCAGGCGGGAGTTCATTTTAAACTCAGCCCAACACCGACGCCACCGGTGGAGACGCTGATGGCCACCCAGGCGGAGCTCACCGCACTGTGGCTGGCCTGTTTTCTCGAAGTCGAGTCGGCCCGCTTGTCCGGCCAATTTGCCACACCGTCCGCATACGCCAGGCATCCCGGCCGGCTCTTTCCCGGCAACTCCCGCTGTCGCAACCTGCTGTTGAGCCTGCGCGACCAGTTGCGGCGCGGCGGAACACTGCGACCGCGCAGCGACTACCCGCGCGGGGCTCTCCAGCGCGCACTGGTCCTGCTGCTGGAAGCCGAACCCGATTACCCCCGGGTTTCCCGTATCTTCGGGCAGCCTGTCACCTCGCTGCCGGATGCCGTCAAACACTATACCAAATGGTGGCAGGCTTACTCGTAAACTCCCCAGGCAATCCCAGATGTCACGCCCCAAAGCATTTCTTTTCATGCCCTACATCCCCTACCCGGTGGACCGGGGCACCTATCAACGGGTCTATCATCTCTTTCTCGAGCTGGCCAAATCCTTTGAAGTGGATTTATTTTGTCTGCAGGAGGACGCCGCGCGCGATATGCAAGCATTTGAGCCGCATACGGCCCGGTGCCGGGCGGTTCCTTTTCAAAATGCGGCCTGGCCAAGACTCTTTCCCGACCGGCTGCTGAACCCGCTGCCAACGACGGTGACGCACTGGCAGCTTGACGGGGTCAGCCAGGCGCTGCAGGAATTTACCGCAGGCCAACACTACGACCGCGTCATCTTCGTCGATCTGGTGCTGTGGCCCTACATCCGCGAGTGTTTCCCCGACCACCCCTGCCGGATCATGGACCGCAGCCGGGTCGATTGGCTCTTCCAAACCGAGGAGCTGCAGACGCTGCAATTGGGCCTGAAGGAGCGCCTGCTGCGCCGCGAAAATCTGGCCAAGATCGCCCGGTTGGAGCGCTCCGCCTACCGCGAACTGGCGGGGATGATTGTCTGCGGCTGGGACGACCGCAACTTCCTGAAAGACCGGCTGGGAGAGGCGGACAAGGTCTTCGTCCTGGCCAACGGCTACAACGAAGCTTTCTTCGATGTTGAGGCCCACCCCCGGCAGCCTTCGGCGCAGCCCACGCTGCTCTTTTGCGGGGCGCTGGATTACTCGCCCAACGTGGATGCCATCGACTGGTTTGCGGATGCCATCTGGCCGCAAATCCACCAGGCCCGGCCTGATGCGGTCTGGCGGATCGTCGGCAAATCGCCGGATGCCCGGTCCCGCCGGTGGGCGGCGATTGCCGGCGTTGAATTTATCGGCGAGGTGCCTGATGTGCGTCCCTGTTACCAATCCGCCTGGCTGCAAGTCGTGCCTTTGCGAATCGGCGGGGGCACCCGGCTCAAGATCGTTGAATCTCTCGGCATGCGCTGCCCGGTGGTTTCGACCACGCTGGGTGCGCAGGGGCTGGATCTCGCTCCGGATAAAGATATCTTGCTGGCGGACCAGCCAGCGGCCTTCGCGGCGGCCGTGTTGCGCCTGCTCGATGATGCCGCGCTGCGGGAAAGGATCGAAGTGGCCGGCCTTGACAATGTCCGCCAGCACTACCGTTGGGAACAACTGGGGCAAAAACTCACCGATTACCTGTTACAACTATGAGCGCGCCGGAACGAAAAGTGGGCTTTTTGCTGGGACTGCCCTTTCATGTGATTACCATGCAGGAGACCATCGACGATGCGGTCGCGCGGATCGACAGTGGCGTGCCGGCCTACTACGTTACCGCAAATGCCGACTTCATCGCCCAGGCTTTTCATAACGAAGCCCTGAAGGACATCCTTTTCCATGCTGACCGGGTGGTCTGCGACGGCATGCCGCTGGTTTGGCTGTCACGTTACTTCAAGCCCGCGCTGCCGGAGCGTGTCGCCGGTTCGGACATGGTGTTTCAGCTTTTTGCGCAAGCGCAGCAGCACCGCTGGAAGGTTTACTTCCTCGGTTCGGATGACGCCACGCTTGCCCAAAGCAAACAGATTTTAAGCCGGGACTACCCGGACATGCAGGTTGTCGGCACCTTTTCACCCCCGTTTGGCACGGTGGATTCCTGGCCCAACGAGGCCATCCTGGCTGAGATCAAAGCCTGCCGCCCCGATCTCTTGCTGGTCGCGGTGGGCTGCCCCAAATAGGAATACTGGATCCACCGCTACTATCTTGCTGCGGGGGTGCCGCTGACGATCGGGATCGGCGCCTCGCTGGACTTCATCTGCGGCACGCAGACCCGTGCCCCGCGCTGGGTGCAGCAGATTGGCATGGAGTGGTCCTGGCGCTTGCTCACAAATCCGAAGCGACTCTTCAAGCGTTATGCCAAGGACTTTTATTATCTGCTGCTGCTGGCCCGCCAACAGCGCCGCCTGATGGTCGTGGCGCCCCCCCGGCCAGGCGGCGCGCCGGCGGAGCAGTCAAATGCGGCCCCAGGCTCCAGCGTGCCGGCAACCCCTGCCGCCGGAGACCTCCCGGCGTTCGATCCGGCTCCACCTGCTGCTGAGTCCGGACCGCCCCCGGCGTATCATCTGCTGAAATGGTCCGGCGAGGTGACGCGGGGAACTATCGACGGCCTGGCCCGCGCACCGGATCCGCAGGCCCCGGTCTTGATCGATCTGTCGGAAGTCAGCTTTATCGATAGTTCCGGGGTCGGGCTGCTGGCCAAACTGGCGCGCGAGTCGAGGGCGGCCCGGCAGGGCTTCGGTTTGATCCAACCAGCTCCACCGGTTGTGCGGATTATCGAGGCGATGCACCTCGCCAAACAGTTTCCTGCCTTTGCCGATCCGGCCCAAGCCTTGTGCGCATTTTCCCCTTCCCCTGAATCCAGCTCCAGCCATGCCGCCACGTAAGCCCAGAATCCTGCTTTCTGCGGGAATGATTCAGTCCGGCCATTCCGGCGTCGGCCGCTATGTCGTCGAACTGGCAAACCGTATTGCTGAAATGGATACGGTTGAGCTGCACGTTGCGGGGCTCGACGCCGACCGGCAGCTGTTTAATAAGCTACCCGACAGCGCCTGGCTCAGCATCCCCGCCAGGCAGGGTGCCGGCCTGCGCAACTTGATCTGGCACCAACTGCATCTGCCCGCAATTCTACGCAAGGGCGGCTACGACCTGCTGCACATTCCGAGCTACCGCCGGGTGCTGGCGGCCTGCCCCGTGCCGCAACTGGTCACGATTCATGACTGCGCGCCCTTCCGTTTACGGGACAAATATGGTCTGCTGCGCGGCTTCTTCGGGCGTCAGTTGGCCCCGCTGCTGGCGCGGCGCTGCCAGCAGGTATTAACTGTCAGCGAATTCACCAAGCTGGACCTGGTGCGTTTCTTCCGGCTGCCCGAAGCGCGGGTCGAAGTCGTTTACAACGGCCTCAATCATCAACTCTACCAGCCCCGGGCGGAGCAGGATCAGGCTGCTTTTCGTCAGCGGCAGGGCCTGGACCGGCCCTACTTTTTGTTCGTCTCCAGACTGGAACACCCCGGCAAAAACCACATCCGCCTGATTGAAGCCTATGAGCAGTATCGTGAACAAAGTGGCGGGGAGCAACTGCTGGTCCTCGGCGGTGCGCCCTGGCATGGGGCGGAGGTGATCCAGGCGCGGGTGCGCCGCTCGAAATTTGCTGATTCGATCCGCCTGCCCGGCTTCATGGACGAGGCGGATCTACCGCTCTGGTATGCCTCGGCCGAAGCACTGGTTTTTCCCAGTTTGATTGAGGGCTTCGGGCTGCCCGTGGTCGAGGCGCTGGCCTGTGGCCTGCCTGTGGCCAGCTCGGACCGGGGTAGTCTGCCGGAGGTTGGCGGCGATGCGGCTGTTTATTTCGATCCGGAGGATGTCGCCGCCATGGCTGCCGCGATGCTTCGTTTGCACCACGAAACTCCGGCTCAACGCAGCGCCCGGATTGAGGCCGGACTACAACATGCCGCGAATTTTGACTGGGACGCCGCGGCAGAGGCCACTTGCCAGAGCTACGTAAAGATGACTGTATCCCAGTTGTGATTGCACCGTAAACGTGATGGCCAACCCGTCCCAACAACAACAACCGGAAGCCTTTGACTTTCCGATCCCCTTTGATCCGCTGCGCTTATTGTATGGCGTGCGGCGGCGTTGGCTGTGGTTCATCATCCTGCCGTTGCTGCTGGGCGGGCCGGGCTGGTTCTACGGTGGGCTGAAAACGGAAAACCGCTACTCCGTTTCGCTGCAGCTGATCAAATCAGGCGTGCCGACGACCCTGCAAACCAGTGAATCGGGCCAGGCCTTCACGCCGCGGGAGTTGAGCGACGACACCCTGCTCTCGACCACCTATTCAACTGCGGTGCTGAGCCGCACCGCCGCCCGGCTGGACCCCCCGCGCCGCCCGGGCGAGGTCAAGGCCATGGTCGAGATCGCCAAACAGCGCAATACCGCTCTCTTTTACCTGACGGCACACTCCCGGCTGAGTGCTGAAGATTCCATCCAAACTGTCAAAGTCTGGGCCGACGAAGTGATCCGTTTTACCAATGATCTACAACGGCAGGAGGCGCAGCAAATCGGTGCCTTCATCTCTGAACAGCTGGATGCGATCCAACAACAACTGGGGCAAATCAACCAGCAAATCCTCGACTTTGCCAAAACCAATAACTTCGTTGATGCGGACAAGCAAACCGAGTCCGCGCTGAGCTCACTGGAAAATACCCGCATCGAACTCGCCAATCGACGCATCGACCTGGAGGTAAAGGAGGTGCAAATCGCACGCTATCGCGAAGAGTTGCGGGCGCAGAGCCCGCTGGAGGCGGACCTCAAGAGAAAGCGCGAAGAGCTGACCTTTCTGCGCGGCCGTTACACCGACGAGAACCCGCTGGTCAAAGAAAAGCTCTACGAAATCGAATACATTCAAAAACAACTGGTGCAGACTGCGGATGCTCCGGTTGAAGACCTGAAAAACTTCACCGGCAGCGATCTGGGCAACAATCTCTACCTCGAGATTATCGCCCTGCAAAACGAGCGCACCCAATTGGAAAAATTTATCGGCAGCCTGGAGTCGCGGCTGACGGCGCAGGAAGCCTTGTTGAGCGACCTGCCGGAAAAAGCCCTGCGACTGACCGAGCTGAAGAGTCGGCGTGATGCCTTGATCGATGCTCAGGGACTACTGGAGAGCCGGCGTAAGGAGGCTTCTTTTTATGAGACCAAGGCACCGGGTTACTGGCGCATCTTTCAAGAGCCGAGCGTGGATGAGGTGCTGCATAGTTCCAGGAATGTGAAGGCACTTTTACTCGGCGTGATGGGTGTCGCGGCCGGGACGATGCTGGCACTGCTGGCAGCTCTTTTGTGGGAAGCTTTTCAACCGGGGCTGCGCACCCCGCTGGAGGCGGCGATTGCCACCCGGACGCTTCCGCTTTTCAGCTACATCACTGGGGCCGCCGCCCAGCCGTCCTGGTCCGTGCGGCACCTGTTCCCGCGCCCGGAGTCGGCCTGCAACGACCGCAGCTTGCGTAATTTTTGGCTGACGCACGCGATCTCCGCTGAGGGCGAGGAACGGCGCAGCTTCCTCTTTGTGCCGACCGATAGCTGCTTTGGTGAAACGGTTTTCTGGCAGGCACTGTTCGACCTGATCGAGGCCGAGGGCCGCAGCGTGTCGGTGATCAGTATTCCGCAGGACGTTGCTGCCGACCCGCTCCAGCCGCTGGCACAGCATCCTGCGGTCAAGAGTTTCCAAAACAACCTCAAGCAACTATCCGGGCCCGGTGAGGGCTTGCGCTTCGTCCGCATGGGGCGCTTGCCGAAGATCGAAGAAGTAACGCCGCTCAAGCAGATGCAGGCCTACTACTTGCTCAACTCGCCGAGTATCGCGGAGCGCGCGGAAACCCGCCACCGGAGCGGGATCATGCAGCAACTCCTGGGGCCGGCCAACGGGCTGATGCTGCTCGATGCAGAGCCGGAACATACCCTGCCGCGGGTGCTGAAACTGGCGGAGTTGTTTGTGCTCAACAGTTTTTTTCAACCTAAGCCCGGGAAGGCGCACTCATGATGCGGCTGCTTTGGCTTGTTCGTTGGCTGGCGCTCGCCGCGCTGTTGCAGCTGCCGCCGCTTCCCGCTGAGGATGCTGCGGATGCGACAACTCATCCGGTATCCTGGCGCGAACGTTATACCCTCGGCCCGGGGGATGTGATTGATATTCGCTTCTATGGCCGCGGCGAACTGGAACGCACCGGTGTGCGTATCGCCCCGGATGGCACGCTCAGCTACCTGCAGGTCAACAGTCTGGATGTGCATGACATGACCATCGACGAACTGCGGGCAACTATCGAACAGGCGCTGGCGCAATATTACCGCAACCCCCGTATCATCATCACGCCGGGCGAGCTGAAGAGCAAGCGCTACGTTATCCTGGGCAAGGTGGTGGATAAGGGCGTCTTCACCCTCGAGCGGCCGATCACCCTGCTTGAGGCGATCGCCCGCAGCCGGGGCATTGAGACCGGGCTGTTTGAACAGTCCACCGTGGAAATCGCCGACATGGACCGCTCCTTTATCGTGCGCCAGGGTAAACGCCTGGACGTGGACTTCGCCAAACTCTACTACGAGGGCGACCTGTCGCAGAATGTTTACATCGAGCCGCAGGATTACATCTACTTTGCCTCCAATTTATCCAACGAGTATTTCGTGCTGGGCGAGGTCGCACAACCGGGTGCCCAGGGCTTTTCCAACCGCGCCAGCATCATCTCGGCCGTCACCCGCCGGGAGGGCTTCACGGTCGGCTCCTGGAAAAAACGCGTGCTGGTGGTGCGGGGCAGCCTGAGTGACCCGGAGCTGCATGTGGTGGACGTTGAGGCGATTTTGGCCGGCCGCATACCGGACTTCCCGCTGCAGCCCGGCGACATCGTTTACGTCAACGCCCGTCCCTGGTATCGGGCCGAGCAAATCCTCGATTCCGCCGTGCAAAGTTTCCTGAAAAGCGCGACCTCGACCTGGGTCAATCAAAACGTGCCGGATGCCATCCAGGACTCCTGGCTGAAACGCACCGGCTGGAGGGAGACGAACCCATGAGCGCACTGGCTCACCGTCGGCAATCGCCTCTGCGCAGCGGCCTGTTGTGCCTCGGCTTGGCTTTGCTGGCTGGCTGTCAACATCAGCCGGTTGGCAGGCAACAGCACTTCGATCCCCGCGTAAGCGCTGCCGACACTGCCGGCGAGACGGGGTTTGAGACATTGACTCCGCCGCGCAGCTTCGATCCGGCGTGGCTGCTGCCGAGCCGCGAGGCCTACCGCGTGGGCGTGGGTGACCGTCTGGAAATTGAAATCACCGGTGTCGGCGGGAGCCGCTCCGAGACATTTGTCATGCCGGATGGTCGCATCTACTACGACCTCGCTGGCGGTGTGCGGGTCGATGGCCTGACGGTGGTGGAGATCGGACAGCGCCTGCAGCAGGCGCTGAGTCGCGACTATTCCAGCCCCAGCGTGAGTGTGACCCTGCGCGAGGTGCTGAGCCGGCGGGCATGGATCCTCGGCCGGGTGAATAAGCCGGGGCTCTATCCGCTGCAACAACCCACCACCCTGCTGGAGGGCATTTCGCGGGCCGGGGGGCTTTTTACCTCCCGCTTCAGCGGTTCCACCGAAGAACTGGCGGATCTCGAAAACAGCTTTGTCCTGCGGGGCGGCGAGGTCCTGCCGGTGGATCTGCTGGCGCTGATGAAAGCGGGCGACATGAGCCAAAACATTTATCTTCGCGACGGTGACTACGTTTATCTGCCCTCCTCACTTTCGCAAAATGTGCATGTTCTGGGCGCGGTTATGCAGCCCCAGGCCATCGGCTACAAGGACCGGCTGAGCCTGGTGGCCGCTATTGCCAACGCCAAGGGCCCCGCTCCGAATGCCAACATCAAAAAGGTGCTGATCATTCGCGGCTCGCTGAGCGCTCCCAGGGTGGCCGTGCTTGATTTGGAGCAGATTCTGTCCGGACAGGCAACCGATGTCGAATTGCGACCCTTTGATATTATCTGGGTGCCGGATCGTCCTTTCCTGCGGCTGGAGCGTTATTTCTGGACCGTGTTTGACGCGGCCGCAACGACCATCGCCGTGCGCGAAGGTGCCAACGCCGTCGAGACTCCGGGGGGCGAATCTCCCGCTGTCGTCATCCCGATTGACCTGAAATGATTACTCCGCCCCCAGTTACTGAGATCCCGCTTTGGAAGCGCCACTTCTGGCGCAATACCGTGAGCAATTATGTTCGCACCATCACCCGCCTGTTACTGGGGCTGGTGCTGTTCCGCTTGCTGTTCAGTGGCCTCTCTACCGCCGAATTCGGTTTTTGGTCGCTGCTCTGGTCCTTGTTCGGCTACGGCATCCTGCTGGATTTCGGCTTCGGCTTTACCGCACAAAAGGCAGTGGCCGAGAAGAGTGCGACCGGCGAGTGGGAGGAATTATCCTGTTTACTCAGCACTCTGCTCTGGACCTTTGTCGGGCTGGCCGCGCTGCTGGCTGTCTTTTTCTTCGCCATCCATGTCCCCTTTTTGAATGCGATCGAGGTTCCGGCGGAAAGCCGGGGCAGCTACACGCTGGCCTATCTGATTTTCTTTGCCGGACTCGCGCTGACCTTTCCCTTTGGTCTCTTTCCGGAAGTCCTGCGTGGACTACAGCGTATCGATCTGGCCAACTGGCTCAACACCGGATCGGTTGTCCTGAATTTTATCGGCATCGCTGTCGCGCTCTGGTTGGACGCGAGCTTCCCCGTGATCGTCGCCGTGAGTGTGGTCACCACGCTGCTGCCTAATGTGGGAGCGCTCTTCGTCGCGCGGGCGAAACTGCCGAAGATTTCTCTCGCACCGCGCTGTTTCCGCTGGTCGGCGGTGAAGTCACAGCTGGGCTTCTCCATCGCTGCCTATCTGATCACCTTCAGCAATCTGCTGATGGCCAAGAGTGACCAGGCTGTGCTCGGCTTCACCCTCGGGGTCGGGGTCATCGCCGCCTATCAGGCCGGCTACAAGGTGGCGGAAATGTTCAATTTGTTCACGATTCAACTGCAGGACGCGCTCAGCCCGGCCGCCGCCAGCATGCATGCCACCGGCGATGCGGCCGGACTGCGTGAGCTCCTGCTCAAGACCTCCCGCCTGACCTTCCTCATCAGCACGCCTCTCTATGGGCTCTGCGCGGTTTACCTCGAACCGCTCATCCGCCTGCTGACCGGGCTGGACTCGGTCGAGCCCTCCACCTGGCAGGTCGGGCAGATCCTGCTGCTCGCAATCTACTCCTCCCAGCTCACCAACAGCTGCTCCAAGCGCATCCTGATGATGTGCGGCTACGAGAAAAAGCTGCTCGGGCTGGCACTGATCGATGGGCTCGGCAACCTCTTGCTGAGCATCGCCCTGGCTCTGACTATCGGCATGGTGGGCGTCGCGCTCGGCTCGCTGGTCCCGACCGTGCTGGTCGGCTGGGCGCTGGTGCTGTCGCTGGCCCTGCGCTATCTTGAGCTCAGCCCCTGGGCCTACCTGCGCTATATCCTGGCGGCTAGCCCCCCGATCCTGCTCTTCGGTCTCTGCCTCGGCGCGACAATCTACTTCCTGCCGATCCCCCACGACAGCGGCTTTCTCGCACTGGCGCTGCGTGGCTCGCTGGCGGCAGGTCCGGCCTTCGCCTGGATCCTTTATAACGCCCGCAAGCAAATCTGAAACAGCCTTCCTAGTATGACCATCACCTGGCTCAATTCGGTCGAAGAATTCCTGGCCCACAGGAAGCGCTGGAATGCCTTACTCGCATACTGTGCGGATCAAGCCACCGCATTTCACTCAGCTGAATGGATCGAGGCCCGTTGGCGGTATCCTGCCAATCGAATGCTTGCGGCATTGGCCGAAAATGGAGACGCGGTCGTCGCGGGTTTTGTCTTCAATGCCGAGCGCGACTTTGGCAGCGCCGTGCTCTGGCCCGTCCGCTTGTTAGGGATGACGCCTCACATTTCAAATGCCTTTCCCTCGGGCTTATCTTATCTGGTGCACCACTGCTGCTATTATCCCCTCGTGCGGGGCCACAACAAAACCTATGCCAAGCAATCGCCGGGCAATTTGCTGGCCGAGGAAAGTATTGAGTTTTTCAATGCCCGGGGTGTCGATAATATCTACCTCGGCGCGATTCATTTGTCACAGAACACAAAATATAAAACCAATTGGATGACGCACCAGACCACCAATGAAAACATTTTGCTGATGCGGCGAAATACCATCTACGAGCGGGTCGACCGTATGGTGCAAAAAGACGGACTAACGCAGAAGATTTGGTGGAAGCTGCGGCTCGGCGAGCGGTTGCGCCGATGGTATCAAACTCGAAATATCGTATCGTGAAAAAACGTCCTAAACTCATCCTCATCGATGATAATCCCGACTTCGGGGGGCACCAAGTTATGACGGCCTACGGTTTGGAGGGAATTCTGACTTATGGTGATTGGGAGGTCTTGGCACTCCTGGATCCGGGAAATGAAAAAAACAGGCTACGCTGGCAGGGCATCGCAGACCGGTTTGGCTCCGAGCGTCTGTGCATAGGTGAGTGCCCGACCCATACTGCGAAGTTTCAGGCGGTCCGGCGATATTTTCAAACGAAGGCCTTGCTGGAACTGCATGCTCGGATCAACACATATCAGCCGGATTTGGTTTTAATCATTCAAGGTAATATTGAGCAGGGCTGCACGGGTTTTGGTCTCTGCGGGAGGTTAAAATGCCCCGTCATCAGTTATATCCCGGTTCCGCATAAGCATGCTGATATGGGCGCTAAACTCGGGGCGCTGCGTGATTTTACCTGTCGCGGTCTCTACGCTGAACCAGACGGGTTTATTACGATCTCGGGGACGCTGGGTGCCATGCTTAAGGCGTATGGTGCGAGGGGCCGAATTGAAATTGTGGAGAACGGTATCCCATTGGATCGATTTAAGCAGCTCTTGGATAAGCGGGCGGCACGCGCTAATTTAGGCGTGCCGGTGGACGGTTTCGTTTGGGGACAGATGGGCAGAGTTGAGTTTAAGCAAAAGGGGCAAGACTTCACGCTTGAGGGGTTCCGCGTTCGTATGATCGATCATCCTGATGAGTCGCTGGCTTTTCTCGGCTCAGGGCCGGATAGCCCGCTCCTCGAAGCGGCAGTCTCTCAATGCGAGCGGGTTTATTGTCTGCCATGGAGTGATGACCCCAGCTCTTTTCTGTCCGCGATTGACGGGTTGCTTCTGCCATCGCGCTATGAGGGAGTCCCGCTCGTTATGTTGGAAGCGCTTGCCAATGGAATTCCTGTCGCATCCACCAATCGTGACGGTATGGTTGACTGGTTGCCGGAGGATTGGCGTTTTCGGTATCAGGACCAAGACGACTTTTTGCGGGCAATGTCGGTCGTGAAATCGCCAGATGCCAGCGAATTATCCGCGCTTCGCAAGAAGGTATGGAATTCACATTCTGTGAGTGACTTTCAATCTGAATTTAACCGAGCTCTCACTACTTGGCTATGAGGTTGCGTAGCCAGGATTCCTCATGGACGGAGCGTCTCGCAATCTCCGGTCTTGCCCTCCTTTCTCTGGCACTTGTTCCGCTTACGCTGTGGAAAGAAAGTGAGACTTTCTGGCTCAGTGCCGGAGGCTATCCGGCTTGGCTCAGGGACTGCGTGCGGTTGATTTATTATCCTTATTTCTTTTTTGTTTTCGGCAGTATGCTTATGCTTAGCTGGTCGGCAGGTGTCCGTTTTGCCAAAGAAATGCGCTACTGCCGAATGTGGTCGATCCTGCTTTTCGCGTGGATGATTCTCGTCGCATGTTTTAGCCTGCTCATTACGAATAACATGGTTAATCTTATTCATAACAGATCGATTCACCATCATGACTGGGAGGCCTTTAAAGAGAAGTGTGAGGCGGGTCGGGTGCCTTAGACAGCAGGGTGTAACGAAATAGAAGCGATCACGCGGGGATTCCAGTTCGAATAATGACTCTCACGATCTCCGGCAATCCATTGGGCCAACGTGGTTTTTCCGCACTGGCGCGGACCCAGCAGGGCACACACCGGCACTCTTCCCCACCTGCACTCTTCCCAGTGCCGTCTCGATTTGTTCGCGGTAAGCCGTGCGCCTTATGATTCTTGAAATATCGGAACATGCTTCCGGATATTCAAGCATAGGCGAAATCCGCGCCATCGGCGCCAGGAAATGAAGCTTGAAGCATCCCGATATACTGCCATGTTAGCGACTATGAACGTTGCAGACCTTATTCAGGAAATCGAACGCCTTCCCGTCACTGAAAAGGTGAAGGTCGTTGAGTTCGTGGAAGCACTCAAGGGCACGAAGCAAGTCCGTCATATCGACAGCGCTGTTGTCGAAAAGACTGCTGATAAGGTGTTCCGCGAACACGCGCCTTTGTTTGAAAAGCTCGCTCGGTGATGGGCGAGCCCCTGTTTTTACGCGTCGAAGACGTTGAGAAGCTGCATGCCATGTCACTGCAACGCTTCGGGGCAGCGAGGGGTTGCGTGATCGAAACGCCTTCGAATCTGCCGTGCATCACCCGAAGAATATCTTCTATTATGATCAGGGGGACTTGTTTGACCTGGCGGCCGCTTATTGCATCCATATCGCACAAGCGCAGGCATTCCTGGATGGGAACAAGCGAACCGGCGCCGCTGCTGCAATCGTGTTCCTCGATGCGAACGGTTACCCGATCACCGGTGACTCAATGCGCATCCACGAAGGATTGATAGCTGTGGCAACGGGCGAAATGGATCGATCAGGCAGTTTGCTCCTCCCGGGTTGGCCCCTTCAGCGCCAGCCAGATCAGGACCAGGCAACCCCAGTAGGTGATGGTGCCGACAATCTCATGCATCAGCAGATACTGGTTCATCATGTAGGGCGCCAGCAGCACGATGATGACGATGCGCAGGATATTGAAGCCAAAGCCGATCATCAAGCCCGCGACCATGTTGAGTGCGGTGTCGAAAACACCCATGCGACGGTAGAGCGCCAGCAGCAGGCCGATCAGCAGGCTGGTAAGGATGACGCCGAAGCCGTTGCATTCGGAGGCGACATGGAAGGGGTGTTGCTCCACCCACAGGATCAACTTGGGTGGCTCGCTGGCAGCACCCACGAGGCCGAGTTCGACGCTTTTGCCGATACGTTCCAATGCCCAGGCGCTCCATTTTCCCGCCAGCCCGCGCAGCGGCCAGTCGAGCGGTTGCATCGAAATACTGAGTAAAAGAAAGGCACAGAATGTGCCCGCAGTGGTGCGCGTGATCCGACGCGTGCCCTCGCCGAAAACAAAGCGCACGAAAGCGGCCAGTCCGCAGCAGTAAGCCGGAATCACCAGCAGGGAGATGAGGCCCCGCCAGTGCGCGGGTGCGACGCGTGCGCCGATGAATTGCGCCAGCAGTAAAAGAAAACTGACGATCAGGGCCCGCCGTGCGGCGTCGTTCAGGCTGAGTGTTTCCCGGATTTCGACGCTACCGTAGCGGACCAGCATCACCGTCGCCAGGCCCAGCACGACAAGAGCATTCAAAAGACGATTCTGCTCT
>Ga0100390_10000687_pt1 | contig 30842 bp, 35 predicted proteins | sample CryGeymeta201514_FD_81540 | JGI IMG/M metagenome (GOLD analysis project Ga0100390, IMG submission 81540) | Groundwater microbial communities from Crystal Geyser aquifers in Utah, USA - Crystal Geyser metaG 2015-14 | ecosystem: Environmental > Aquatic > Deep subsurface > Groundwater | place... | reverse complement strand
CGACGAGGATGAACATCTTGCCGTTGCGCGCGAGCGCGATGATCTCTTCGGCGCCGACCATCGGCGAGGATTCGCTGCCGTGGGCGAGCCAGTGCTCGAGCTTGCGCAGCGTATCGGCGGTCGGGTTCCAGCTTGCCTCGCCGACGTCGCGCAGGCTGTTGGGATGGAGGCCGGCGGCCTTGGCGAGGCCGGCGCGGGTGACCTCGCCCGAATTGACGAGCGCGGTGATGCGGGAGATGAGGAGTGAGGACATGCGGGCGAGATATCACATCACAGTGTGATGTCAATCGACGCAATCACATCCGTTGCTGCATCCTGGCAAGATAGCGCGTGAGAATGTCGATCTCGAGATTGACCTCGCTGCCCTGCTCGAGCGCGCCGAGCGTCGTCACGGCGCGCGTGTGCGGGATGATGTTGACCGCGAAATCGGCGCTGCCGTCGGCCTGGTCGGCGACCTCGTTGACCGTCAGCGAGACGCCGTCGATCGCGATCGATCCCTTGCCCGCGATGTTGGCGGCGAGCGCGGCCGGCGCGTTGATGCCGACGCGCCAGCTGTCGCCGTCCTCGCAGATCCCCCTGATCGTGCCGGTGGCATCGACATGGCCGGTGACGATATGCCCGCCGAGCTCGTCGCCGACGCGCAAACTGCGCTCGAGGTTGAGCCGGCGCCCCTCGCTCCACATGTCCTTGGCGCTGCGCGCGATCGTCTCTCCCGAGACGTCGACCGCGAACCAGTCGGCGCCCTTGGCGACGACGGTCAGGCACACGCCCGAACACGCGATCGACGCGCCGATCGCGACGCCGGCCATGTCGTAGCCGCAGCCGATGACGATGCGCCGGTCGCCGCGCGCCTCGACGCTGCGGATCGTGCCGATGTCGGTGATGATGCCGGTGAACATAGAGTCCTTTCTATCGCCTCATCCGGGCGGAAAACCGGTGCCCACTTTTCCTGATGAGGCTGTGCAGCCCTCGCTTCGCGCCCGCTCGTAGACGTCGAGCGTGTCGCTGCCAAGCTCGCGGTGATCGACGCAGACCCAACGGCGGTGTGCCGAGGCGAGGTCGGCAAGGCCGATGGCACCGAGCGCGCGCAGCCCGTCGCCGATCAGGATCGGCGCGCGGTAGATCAGCAGGCGATCGACGAGGTCGGCAGCGAGGAACGCCGAAGCCGCGCCCGCGCCGCCTTCGACGAGGATCGACTCGATGCCGGCGAGGTCGGCGATCACTTCAGGAGAGGCGAGCGCCTGCCAGCGGTCGGGTGCGGCGCCCGATGTGAGCACGAGGCGGTGCGGCGAGCGGTTCTCTAGTCCTTCGATCCGCACGTCGAGGCGCGGGGCATCGGCGTCGAGCGTGCCGCGCCCGACGAGGATCGCGTCGTGGCGGGCGCGCTCGAGATGGCCGTGCATGCGGGCGCGTGTCCCGGTGATCCAGCGGCTCGACCCGTCGGCGAGCGCGATGCAGCCGTCGAGCGACATCGCCAGCTTGAGCGTGACGAACGGGCGGCCGTGTTCGAGGCGCATCAGCCACGGCGCCATCGCGCGGCGCGCGTCGTCGGCGGCGATGCCGACATCGACCGCGATGCCCGCGTCGCGCAGCAGCGCGATGCCCCGTCCCGCCGTGCGCGGATCGGGATCGGCGAGCGCGACGACGACGCGCGCGGGGGCGGCATCGCGCAGCAACGTCGCACAGGCCGGGCCGCGATCGCTAACGTGCGCGCACGGTTCGAGCGTGACGTAGACGGTCGCCCCGGCGGCGGCATCGCCTGCCGATGCGAGCGCGATCGCCTCGGCATGCGGGCGGCCGCCCGCTGCGGTCGCGCCGCGCGCGATCACCGCGCCGTCGCGGACGACCAGGCAGCCGACATTGGGATTGGGCGTCGTCAGGCCGCGCGCGCCGTCGGCGAGCGCGACCGCGGCGGCCATCCAGCGGGCGTCGTCGCGCGCCCCTGCAGTCATTCGCCCTTGGCGGCGTCGCCGCGCTGGCGCGAATAGGTTTCGGCGGCGTCGAGCTGGGCTTTGGCCATCGTTTCGGGGTCCATCGCCTCGGTCGCGGCGCTGTCGCGGTCGGCCTCGGTCGAATCATATTCGACGCCCATGCTGTCGGCGAGCCGCTGATACGCCTCGCGGTTGCGCGCGTGACGCGCGTTGGTCGCCTTCGCCCGTTCGAGCCATTCGCGGCGGATATCCTGCTCGCTGCGGTCGACCGTCCAGTTTTCGATATAGACGATCCGCGCCTTGGTATCGGGCTCGGGCTGCATCGCATAGGCGAACAGGTAGATGATCACGATCGGCAGCACGATCGATATCCCGAGCGCGGGGATGCGGTGCGGCCGGTCGATCTTCACATAGTCCCAGATATCGGCAAGGCCGCCGGTGATGTCGGGCATTTTCATGAGCATGACGATACAGGTCCCGGCACGGTAACGCGAGCCGCTTTAACGGACGCGGGGCGAAATCGCTATCGGCCCGCCGCGCGCGCCAGCATCGCGTCGATCTGCGACAGCAGCCGGTCGACGGTGAACGGCTTGGCAATGATCGCATCGTGGCGCGCGTGCGCGGGGGCTTCCTTGCCGGCATAGCCCGTCATCAGCAGGATCGGCACGTGCGGATATCGGCGGCGGACATCGGCGCTCAACGCGAAACCGTCGAGATTGGGCATGCGGATGTCGGACAGGACGAGATCGGGCGGCGATGCCAGCGCGTCGAGTGCCTGCGTCGCGTGCAGGCCGTCATTCGCCTCGTGCACGCAATAGCCCTGTTCGCCGAGCAGCTGGGCGACATGGTCGCGCAACCGGTCGTTGTCGTCGACGAGCAGGATCGTCTCGGTGCGCGCGCGCTCCGGCGCGGCGACCGCCGCCGACCGATCGCCGCTCGCGGCACGTCCCGACGTCGCATCGTCGCCCGCCACGGGCAGATAGAGCGCGATCGCGCTGCCCTTGCCGAGCCCCGTTTCGACGTCGACATGGCCGCCCGATTGCGACACGAAGCCCATGACCTGGCTGAGCCCGAGGCCGGTCCCGCGTCCCGGTTCCTTGGTCGTGAAAAAGGGTTCGAACAGGCGCTTGCGCGTCGCCGCATCCATGCCGGTCCCGTCGTCGCGAACGATGATCCTGACGAAGCGGCCCGCCGCCCCCGCGGGGCCGGGCGCATCTTCGGCGCTATCGATATTGGCGACGTCGATCGCGATCGCACCGCCATCGGGCATCGCATCGCGGGCGTTGACGACCAGGTTGATCAGCGAGTTTTCAAGCTGTCCCGGATCGATTTCGATCGATCGGATATCGGCGCCGACGCTGACTTCGACGCGGTGCGCATCGCCGAGCGTGCGTTCGAACAACGGGCTGAGATCGCGCACCAGCGCGGCGGGATCGACCGTCACCGGGTCGAGCGACTGGCGCCGGGCATAGGCCAGCAGGCGCTGGGTCAGCGTCGCCGCGCGTTCGCCCGCCTCGCGGGCATGCGTCAGCGGGCGTTCGATGCCATCGCCCTGCCCTGCGGCGAGGCGGCGCTGCGCGGTTTCGATATTGCCGAGGATGATCGTCAGCAGGTTGTTGAAATCGTGCGCGATGCCGCCGGTCAGCTGACCCAGCGATTCCATCTTCTGGATATGCGCGAGCTGTTCCTCGGCGCGGATCGCGCGCGTCTGGTCGCGCCCGATGCGAAAGACGAGATCGTTCTTGCGCACCAGCGTCCAGTCGATCGTCACGTCCTGGCCGTCCGCCCGGACCATGCGGCGCTGGACGTGGATCCCCTGTTCGCCCTCGGCCGGAACCAGCGCCGGCTGCGTTTCGCCGGGCGCATAGTAATGCGAGATCGGCAGGCTGGGATCGACCGGCCCGAACATGGCCTCCCAGGCCGAATTGGCTTCGATGATGTGGCTGTCGGTGTCGGTCACGACCATCACGTCGATCGCGCGCGACCACAGCATCTCGCGATAGTTCTGGGCGGCGGCGACGCTTTGCTCATCGGCGAGGATGCGGCGGCGCAGCGACAGCTGCAGCGCGACCTGGCGCGCGAGCGCGACGAGCATGTCGGCGCCGGTGAAGTCGGCGCGCGGCGCGGTGTCGATGACGCAGACGGTGCCGAGCGCATGACCGTCCTCGTCGATGATCGGCGCGCCCGCGTAAAAGCGGATCTGCGCCTCGCCGGTCACCAGCGGATTGTCGGCGAAACGCGGATCGGCCCGCGCATCGGGCACCACCATCGCGACGTCGCCGCGAATGGCATGGTCGCAAAACGCGATATTGCGCGGCGTTTCGCTGTCGTCGAGCCCGACCTTCGCCTTGAACCACTGCCGCTCGCGGTCGATCAGCGAGACGAGCCCGACGGGGGTGTCGCAGAGCCGCGATGCGATCGTCGCGATGTCGTCGAATGCCTGTTCGGGCGGCGTGTCGACGATGCAATAGCTGTCGAGCGCCGCTTGGCGCGCGCTGTCGTGGTCGCCGATCTTCACCCCCATGCCCCGCTTCCCCGCGCTTGCCTTAATTGGGCGGCGCACCGCCGGCACCGGGAACGCCGATCGCGCCGATATTGCCGAACAGTTCCTCGAAGAAGCTGCTCTCGCGCCCGTTGGTCGGCGTCTTGTCGCCTTCGGGGCTGATGTCGGCGACCTGCTCGATGCCCGCGCGATCGACCGTCGCGACGTTGCCGGCGCCGTCGAAGGTGACGCGCAGGATCACCTGCTCCTTGACCTCGGGCGTGGCGAAGGCGAGCTGGCCGGTATTGCGCGAGACATAATACCACTCATTGGGCGCGAATTGTCCGACAAAGGTCGGGCGACCGAGCAGGCGCTGGACCGATTCGCGATTGTCGACGCCGGGTGCGAGCGTCGTCGACAGCACCGGATCGATGATCGCGCCGCGATGCGCGGCGATCTGTCCGCACGCGCCGAGCGCCGATGCGAGCGACAGCGACGCGAGAACGAAAAGGGTCTTGCGGGCGATATGGCCCATAATGATAACTCCGGTTCGGGCGCGGGCAGGTGAAGGCCGTGCGCGAGATAGGTCCTGCCGGCGCTAGCGGCGGCAAGCTTTCCCTCCCATTAAGCGAAAGCCCCGCCGCCGCCAAGGCCGCTGTTGCTTGCCCCGGCGCCGACGCGCGGCAGGGCTGGCGGGGGGACCCGGCGGGCGCTATAGGCGCGGCCGATGATCAAGGCCCTCGCCTCGCTGCTGTTCGCGCCGCGCACCGACCCGCGCGATGCCGTCCGCCCGCTCTATGCGGCGGTGGTGGCGGCGGCGCGCGCGCCGCACTGGTATCGCGACGGCGGCGTCGCCGACAGCGTCGACGGCCGTTTCGAGATGATCGCCGCGCTGCTCGCGCTGACGATCAAGCGGCTCGAAGACTTGCCCGGCCAGCAGGCGACGATGGCGCTGCTGACCGAGATTTTCGTCGAGGACATGGATGCGCAGCTGCGCCAGGAAGGCATCGGCGACGTCGTCGTCGGCAAGCATGTCGGCAAGATGATGGGCGCGCTGGGCGGCCGCATCGCGGCCTATGGCGCGGGCCTGTCGGTCGAAGGCGACCCGGCGCCCGCGCTGCGCCGCAACCTTTATCGCGGCGGCGAGCCGGGCGCGGCGCAGCTCGATCACGCGATTGCCGCGATGCGCGACTTTCGCGATCGCCTCGCCCGGCGCGACGCCGCCGCGTTGCTGGCGGGCGATATCGGCGCGGGAAGCGCGGCATGATCGCCGCCGACGCCCCCGAATTTTCGCGCCGCTATACGCTCGCCGAGGCCGAGCGCATGCGCAAGCCGGTGACGATCACCGCCGACGCCGACGAACGCGCCGCGCTCGCGCGGCGTTTCGCCATCGCCGCGATCGACGAGCTGGCGGCGACGGTGACTTTGGTGGTCGACGACGACGTCGTCACCGCGACGGGCCGCCTTGCCGCCGCGCTGGTCCAGCGCTGCGTCGCCACCGACGACCCGCTGCCGGTCGCGCTCGACGAGGTTTTCGCGGTGCGCTTCGAACCCGAACCCGACCATGTCGCCGCCGCCGACGAGGAGATCGAGCTCGCCGCCGACGAGTGCGACGTCATGCATTACGAAAACGCCCGGATCGACCTTGGCGAGGCGGTCGCGCAGACGCTGCTGCTGAGCCTCGATCCCTATCCGCGCGGCCCCGATGCCGAGGACTTCCTCAAGGCCAAGGGGGTCAAGAGCGAAGCCGAGGCCAAGCGCGACGCGAGCCCGTTCGGTGCGCTGGCTGCGCTCAGGGACACGTCCGACAAAGCCTAAGCGGGACTAGCGATCGGCGAGATAATAGCGATCGGTTGCGGCGAGCGCGTCGTCGAGCTCGTAGACGATCGGCTGGCCGGTCGGGATTTCGAGGCCGGTGATCTCGTCGTCGGGAATGTTCGACAAATGCTTGACCAGCGCGCGCAGGCTGTTGCCGTGCGCCGAGATCAGCACGCGCTCGCCCGCCGTGAGCGCGGGAGCGATATGCGCGTCCCAATAGGGCAGGACGCGATCGATCGTGTCCTTGAGGCTTTCGGCGCGCGGCACGTCGACGCCGGCATAGCGCCGGTCGCCCGACATATCATAGGCGCTGCCCGGTTCGATCGGCGGCGGCGGCGTGGCGAAGCTGCGGCGCCAGATTTGCACCTGTTCGTCGCCGTGGCGGTCGCGCGTTTCCTGTTTGTCGAGCCCGGTCAGGCCGCCGTAATGGCGCTCGTTCAATCGCCAGTGCTTGTCGACCGGCAGCCACAGCCGGTCCATTTGCTCGAGCGCCAGATGCAGCGTCTTGATCGCGCGCGTCTGGAAACTGGTGAAGCAGCGATCGAAATCGAGCCGCTTGTCGCGCATCAATCGGCCCGCCGCGACCGCCTCGGTCGCGCCTTTTTCGGTGATGTCGACGTCCCACCAGCCGGTGAAGCGGTTTTCGAGATTCCACTGCGACTGGCCGTGGCGGATGAGGACGAGGGTCGGCATCGGCTCACGTCACCTCGTCGAGCATCTCGGCGAGCAGCGCGAGGCAGTCGTGCGCTAGGCTCTTGCAGCGTTCGGGCGACCAATTGTGGTCGGCGTCGGGCAGGTCGACATTGTCCTTGTACGGCATTTCGAGCGTCATCGCCGCGCAGCCGAAGCGTTCGGCGAGCTGGTTGGTCGACATCGACAGGTTGGCGGTGCCGGGCGCCGAGACGTCGTAGCCGAGCCGCGTCTGGAAATCGGGCGTGCGCGCCGCCAGCCGGTCGCGATAGGCATAGAATTTGTCGCCTTGCGCGTCGCTCCACGACGGAATGCCTTCGAAGCCCGCCATGAACACCGCCGGGATCGCCTCGTCGGCATGGATGTCCATCGCGAAATCGACGCCGCTTTCATCCATCGCATTGCGCACGCACAGCACTTCGGGGCTTTTTTCGGCGGTGGGATTGTCCCATTCGCGGTTGAGGTTGGTGCCGGCGTAATTGGTCCTGAGATGGCCGCGATAGCTGCCGTCGGGGTTCATGTTGGGAACGATGTGAAAGCGGCATTTCTGGCGCAGCAGCCGGGTGTGCGGGTTCTGCATGTCGCACAGCATTTCGAGCGCGCCCTCGACCCAATATTCGGCCTGCGTCTCGCCGGGATGCTGGCGCGCGTAGATCCACACCTGCTTGTCGCCCTCGCCCATTTCGAGGCAGTCGAGCGGGCGGCCCTCGAGCGTCTGCCCAAGCTGGCGCAGCGTCACGCCCTCGGTCGCGGCGGCTTCGGAGAGGAGGTCGTAATGGCGATCGAGCGTATAGGGCGCGAAATAGCCGAACCAGGCGATCGTGCCCGACGGCGCATAGCGGAAGGTCAGCGTGCCGCCGTCCCGCTCCCTGTCGTAGCTGGTGTCGCAGCGCGTCCAGTAATCGCGGTCCTCGCTGACGCAGACGTTGTAATCGTCCCAGCCCCCCGGATAGGCCGATTCGCCGAGGCCGGTGATCGCCAGTTCAAGCTCGGCCCCCGCCTCGCATGCGACGCGGAAATGAAACCACTGGAAGAAATCGGACTCGCGATCCTTGCGGATGTGCAGCCGGGCGGATTGGCCGTCGATGGCATCGACAACGATGTTGCCGGCATCGAAAGCGCTGGTGATCTTGATCGTCATGGCACCGTGATAGTGCGGCCCGACTCGCCGGGAAACCCCTTGAAGAGCGCGGCGGCGAGTTTATTTGCGCGGCGCGTGACCTCGGCCGGGTCGGCCCCGGCATCGGCGGCCATGTCGGCGCGCCCTTCCCACACGACGGCGGCGTCGGCGCGGTGTTCGATGGCGACGCTGAGCTGGGTGCGGACCTGGCGCTGGGTGCGACCGGGGCCGCCATCGCCATCGGCGGTCTGCGTTCCGCGTGTGTAATCGACGCGGGCGAGGAAGTCGGTCGCCGCGCCTTCGGCGACGGGCGTATAGCCGATCCGCGCCAGCTCGGCGGCGACCGCTGCGGCATAGCTGCGAAATTCGAAGCTTTGCGAATCGGCGGGCGCGTTGGTCACCGGGCCGACCGCGATCGTGCCGCGCGCGATCTGGCCGTCGGCGCCGACAAGGTGAAAGCGGGTAACGTCGACCGGCGCCGACGGCGTTGCCAGCGTCGTGCAGCCGGCGAGCGTGGTACCCGCGGCCAGGACCAATAGGATCGGCAAATTGCGCATAAAACCTCCTGCAACGGCGAGTCGAGCGATCGCCGGAACACACGGTGATGGATCGGTTCGACGATGGCAACGCATCATGATCGATTCGGCTCCGAAACCAGCGCCCGGCGCGGCGATGTTTATCGGGCGACGCGGTTGACTTTTACCCCCGCGCTCCATAGATGCCCGCCTTCACGAGCGGCGTGGGTCGATCCCGCGCGCCGACATATACGGAAAGTGAAGTCATGAAAGTTCGTAACAGCCTGAAGTCGCTGAAGGATCGCCATCGCGATTGCCGCGTGATTCGTCGTCGCGGCCGGACCTATGTGATCAACAAGACCAACCGCCGCTTCAAGGCGCGCCAGGGCTGAGTTCCCGGCGCCGCGCAGGGTTGCGCGCGTCCAGTTTCATGACCGCCGCGGGAGCGATCCGGCGGCGGTTTTGCTTTGTCCGATGGGATCGCCTGCGATGAGCCAGCCGAGCGCAGTCATTTTCGACGTCGGCCGCGTGCTGTTCGAATGGGACCTGCGCCATTTGTTCGCCAAGCTGATCGCCGACGAGGCCGAGCTCGAGCGCTTCGTGACCACGGTCATCACCCCCGAATGGCATTTCCAAAGCGACCAGGGCCGCCCGCTCGCCGAGATGATCGCCGAACGGATCGCCGAATATCCCGAGCATGCGCGCCTGATCCACGCCTATGCGAGCCGCTTTACCGAGACGATTCCCGGTCCCGTCGCGGGCATGGTCGACCTCGTCGCGCGGCTCGATGCAGCGGGCGTGCCGCTCTATGCGATCACCAATTTCGGCCATGAGTTCTGGCAGATGTTCCGCCCGACCCAGCCGCTGTTCGACCGTTTCGCCGACATCGTCGTGTCGGGCAGCGAACAGCTCGCCAAGCCCGACCCCGCGATCTTTCGCCTCGCGCTCGACCGCTTCGCGCTGGCGCCGCACCAGGCGCTGTTCGTCGACGACAATCCGGACAATGTCGCGGCGGCGGCGGCAATGGGCATCGCCGCGCACCGTTTCGTCGATGCCGCGACGCTCGAACGGCGACTAGGCGCGCTCGGCCTGCTCTGACCCGCCGACCTGCGAGAGAATGAAGGCGAATTCCTCCACCGTCTCCTTGAGCGAATCGAACCGCCCCGACTTGCCGCCATGGCCTGCGCCCATGTTGATCTTCATCAGCAGCAGATTGTCGTCGGTCTTGGTCGCGCGCAGCTTGGCGGTCCATTTCGCCGGTTCCCAATAGGTCACGCGCGGATCGTTGAGGCCGCCGGTGATCAGCATCGGCGGATAGGCCTGCGCGGCGACGTTATCGTACGGGCTGTAGCCGCGCATATAGTCATAGGCCGCCTTGTCGGTGATCGGATTGCCCCATTCGGGCCATTCGCCCGGCGTCAGCGGCAGGCTGTCGTCCATCATCGTGTTGACGACGTCGACGAAGGGAACGTGCGCGACGATCGCGCCGAAGGTGGCGGGTGCCATGTTGGCGATCGCGCCCATCAGCTCGCCGCCCGCCGAGCCGCCCGAGGCGCTGATGCGGCCCTCGCTGGTATAGCCCCTCGCGGCGAGTCCCTGCGCGACGTCGATGAAATCGTGAAAGGTGTTCATCCGCGCCATCAGCTTGCCATCGAGATACCAGCGCCGGCCGAGATCGTCGCCGCCGCGGATATGCGCGATGGCGTAGATGAAGCCGCGATCGACCAGGCTGAGGCGCGTCGTCGAAAAGCCCGGCGGGACGGCATAGCCATAAGCGCCATAGGCATAGAGGTGGAGCGGCGCGCTGCCGTCCATTTTCGTCCCCTTTTTATAGACCAGGCTGACCGGTACCATGGCGCCGTCGCGCGCCTTTATCGTGACGCGTTCGGTGACATATTGCGCGGCGTCATAGCCCGACGGAATGTCCTGCACCTTCAGCGTTTCGAGCGAGCGTGTCGCGACGTCGTAATCGAACACCGTGTCGGGGGTGACCATCGATTCGTAATCGAGGCGCAGCCTCGTCTGGCGATATTCGGGATTGTCCGACAGGCCGGCGCTGTAGCTCGCCTCGGGAAAGGCGATGCTCTCGACCCGGTCGGGATCGTCGTAATAGCGGATCTCGATGCAATCGAGGCCGTCGCGGCGCCCCTCGACCACGTAGAAATCGGCAAATGCCTGGACGTCGGTGAGGTAGTGATCGTCCGACCCCGCGATCAGCGTCGTCCAGTTGCCCGGATCGGCGACCGGCGCGGTGGCGAGGCGGAAATTCTCATGGGTATCGTTGGTCAGCACGAGCAGGCTGCCGTCATGCTCGTCGATCGCATATTCGCGGCCCTTTCGGCGCGGCGCGACGAGGATCGGTTCGGCGAAGGGGTCGTTCGCAGGGAGCAGGCGCACCTCGCTGGTCTCGTTGTCGCCGGTTTCGATGAGCAGGTATTTTTCCGATGACGTCATGCCGACGCCGACGCGGAACCCCTCGTCGGGCTCGTGATAGAGCTCGCGGTCGTCCTCGAACGCGGTGCCGAGCGTGTGGACGCGGGCATTGTCGGTGCGCCAGTTGTCGTTGGCGAGGCCGTAGAGCAGATGGCTGCCGTCGGCGGTCCAGACGAGGCTGGAAAGCGTGCCGGGAATCGCGTCGGGCAGCAGCTTGCCGGTTTCGAGATCCTTGACCGCGACGTCGAAGCGTTCGGACCCGTCGGTGTCGGTCGCATAAGCGAGCAGCCGTCCGTCGGGGCTGACCGAAAAGGCGCCGAGGCGGAAATAGTCATGCCCCTCGGCAAGATCGGGCTCGGACAGGATCAGGACCTTGTCGCTGCCGGCCCCATCTTTTTCCTTGGCGGGCTTGCGGTACCATTTCTTGTACTGCGCGCCGACGTCATATTCGACCCAATAGAGCCAGTCGCCGTCCTTTTGCGGCACGCTGGCGTCGTCTTCCTTGATGCGCGCCTTCATCTCGGCGAACAGCGTGTCGACGGTGGCCGCGAGCGGCTTCATCGCGGCGTCGAAATAGGCGTTTTCGGACCTGAGATAGGCGAGCACATCGGTGTCGCCGACCTTGGGATAGCCTGGATCGCGGAGCCAGAAATAAGGGTCGTCGACGCTGTTGCCGTGCGCGCTGGTGCGGTGCGCACGGCGATCGGCGACGGGCGGCGGCGGCAGGTCGGCGGGGGTGATGCGGGGCAGGGTCATGGCAGGCGGGGCGTCCTTGTCAGTGGCTCGGGCGACGGCGATGCGCCCCGGCGGCGGTCGCGACGGCGGGGCCGCCGCGCGCGCATGGGGTGGAAATCGGGGCAGTGAAGGTCCAGATAGGGTGCAACTGCCGTGTCCTGAAGGGGACGCCGCCCGATCGGGCGGCACGGCGCGAACCTAAGAACGGAAGGACCGTCATGTCCAGCGATACCGCCACGATGTCGAGCAATCCCGGGCTCAAGTCCGAACATCCCGATGCCGCCGCCCGCCTCGGGCTGTTGCGCGCCGAACTGGCCGGGCGCGGGCTCGACGGTTTCGTCGTCCCGATCACCGACGAACATATGTCCGAATATGTCGGCAGCTATGCGCAGCGCATGGCCTGGCTGACGGGATTCCAGGGATCGGCGGGATCGACCGTCGTGCTGGCCGACGAGGCGGCGGTGTTCACCGACGGGCGCTACACCATCCAGGTGCGCCAGCAGGTTCCCGGCGAGCTCTATGACTATATCGGCGTGCCCGCGTCGAGCCCCGCCGAATGGCTGGTCAAGCACGCGAAGCCGGGCATGAAGATCGGTTACGACGCGTGGCTGCATTCGATCGACTGGGTCAAGGCGACCGCCAAGGCGCTCGCCGCCAAGGGCGCCGAGCTGGTCGCGACCGAGGGCAATCCGATCGATGCGGTGTGGAAATCGCAGCCCGCGCCGAGCCCGGCCGAGGCGCGCGTCCATAACGACGAATTCGCCGGCAAGTCGGTCGCCGCCAAGCGCCAGGAAATCGCCGACTGGCTGAAGGAGAACGACTGCGACGCGACGATCGTGACCGCGCTCGATTCGGTCGCCTGGCTGTTCAACCTGCGCGGATCGGACGTCAGCCACACGCCCGTCGCGCTGGCCTATGCGATCGTCCATACCGACGCGACCGCCGAGCTGTTCATCGCGCCGGGCAAGATGACCGACGCGGTCAGGCAGCATCTCGGCAATTCGGTCCGCATCCGCGCGCGCGACGATTTCGAGGCGGGCCTCGCCGAGCTCAAGGGCAAGACCGTCGCCGCCGACCCCGAACGCGCGGTCGCCGCGATTTTCGAGGCGCTCGAGGCCGCCGGCGCGACAATCGCGCGCCATCGCGATCCGATCGTCTTCGCCAAGGCGATCAAGAACCAGGCCGAGATCGCGGGGCACAAGGCGGCGCAGGCGCGCGACGGCGCGGCGCTGTCGAAATTCCTGCGCTGGATGGAGGTCGAGGCGCCCAAGGGCACGCAGACCGAATTGTCGGCGGTCGACCGGCTGCTCGCCTTCCGCGAGGAGACCGGCGTGCTGCTCGACACCAGTTTCGACACGATTTCGGGCGCCGGCCCCAATGGCGCGCTGTGCCACTATCGCGTCGACGAGGAGAGCAACCGCAGAATCGAGCCGGGCATGCTCTATCTCGTCGATTCGGGGGGCCAATATGCCGACGGCACAACCGACGTCACGCGCACCATCCCCGTCGGCGAGCCGAGCGCCGAAATGCGCCGCCGCTTCACCCAGGTGCTCAAGGGGCATATCGCGATCGCGACCGCGCGCTTTCCCGAGGGGATTACCGGCGCGCAGCTCGACGGGTTCGCGCGCCAGTATCTGTGGGCCGACGGCGTCGATTTCGCGCACGGCACCGGCCATGGCGTCGGCAGCTTCCTCGCCGTCCACGAAGGCCCGCAGAGCATCGCCCCGCCGGGCAGCAAGCCGGGCACCGGCGAGCCGCTGAAAGCGGGCATGATCCTTTCCAACGAGCCGGGCTATTACAAGGAAAACGGCTTCGGCATCCGCATCGAGAACCTCGTCCTCGTCGTGCCGATCGACGTCGCCGGCGCGGAGGCGCAGGTGCTCGGATTCGAAACGCTGACCTATGCCCCGATCGAGCGCGACCTGATCGATGCCGCATTGTTGAGCGATAGCGAACTCGCCTGGCTCAACGATTACCACGCGCAAACGCTGACGATCCTCGGCCCGCAGCTCGAGGGCGCGGACAAGGCGTGGCTCGAGGCGAAATGCGCGCCGCTTTGAGCGAGGCTATAGATCAAACTCAGGGCGGGCGTCGGATTAGTTCGCTGCTCTTGCTGGGCTTGATCGTTTGTCCGGTTATATTCGCATGGTTTTTACTTCGGAAAGGCTATGCGCCCTCGACTCGAGTGGCCGCATTTGCGTACGCTGCCTTCAGCTTTGCTCTCGGGCTTGGCGGGGCTTTCGCCTAATCCAAAAAAAAGGGCCGCCCCGAAGGACGACCCGTAAAAGTTTTTAGGAGAGGATGCCTGAAAAGGCACGTTCGTTGTGCGCTGCACCATGCTTTTGTGCAAGTGCGAAGAAAACAAGCGCGGTTGCAAAAATTGCAATCACCAATTGGTCCCTCTCCCCGCTGGGGAGAGAGTCAGTCGATCAATGCCCCGCCTGCGGGCCGCGCGCGATGCCCGATCGCGCGAGCTGCGCGTCGATCTGCGCCATCAGCCGCTCAAGCCCCGCCGCGTCCTTCGCCTCGGCGCGCGCGACGAGAACATCCTGCGTGTTCGATGCGCGCAGCAGCCACCAGCCGTCGGGCGTGTCGACGCGGGCGCCGTCGGTGCGGTCGACGCTCGCGCCGTCGGCCTGGAGCCGGTCGAGCACCTCTTCGACAACCGCGAATTTGCGGCTTTCGTCGACCTGGAAGCGCATTTCGGGCGTATTGACCATGTCGGGCATCGCGCCGCGCAATTCGGTCACGCTCCTGCCCGCCGCCTGCGCCGCCGCGATCAGCTGGATCGCGGCGTAGAGCGCGTCGTCATAGCCGTAATAGCCGTGCTTGAAGAATACATGGCCGCTCATTTCGCCCGCCAGCGGCGAATCGGTTTCGAGCATCTTCTGCTTGATCAGGCTGTGGCCGGTCTTCCACATCAGCGGCGTGCCGCCGAGTTCGGCGACGCGGTCGAACAGCGCCTGGCTTGCCTTCACATCGGCGATGATCGTCGCGCCGGGCACGTCTTTCAGCACCATTTCGGCGTAGATCGCGAGCAGCTGGTCGCCCCAGATCACCCGCCCCTTGCCGTCGATCGCGCCGATACGGTCGCCGTCGCCGTCGAAGGCGACACCGAAATCGAGCTTTCTGTCGGCGACGAGGCGCTTCAGATCGGCGAGATTGGCTTCATCGGTCGGATCGGGATGATGATTGGGAAAGCTGCCATCGACTTCGGTATAGAGCGTGAAATGCTCGCCCGGCAGGCGCGCGACAAGCCGGTCGACGACCGGGCCGGCGGCGCCGTTGCCCGCGTCCCAGCCGATCCGATATTCGCCCCCGGGAGATTTGGCCCCAAATCCTTCGAGCAACCGGTCGACATAATCGTCCATCACCGCCCGCTGCTCGTTCGCCGCGACATAGCCGGCGGGCGCGGCGCGCCAGGCGCCCGCCCCCGCCATCCGGCCGATGTCCTGGATGTCGTCGCCGAAGAAGGGGCGATGGCCCAGCACCATCTTGAAACCGTTATAGTTGGCGGGGTTGTGGCTGCCGGTTATCTGAATGCCGCCGTCGGTGCCCTGCGTCATTTCGGCATAATATAGCATCGGCGTCGGCCCGAGCCCGATTTCGAGTGCGTCGATGCCGACATCGTTCAGGCCCGCGACGATCGCGCGCGCCATGCCGGGGCTGCTGAGCCGGCCGTCATAGCCGACCGCGACCCGGCGGCCGCCCGCCGCCGCGACGCGCGTGCCGAAGCCGCGCCCGATCGCGCGCGCATCGTCCTCGCTCAGCGTATCGCCGACGATCCCGCGAATGTCGTATTCGCGCAGGGTGCTGGGATGGAACTGATGGGTCATGTGTCAGCCTTCGTGGGTCATGTGTGGCACCCCTGGACCGCAGCCTTGCGGTTGCGGGAAACGGGGGGCGAAAAATTCGGTCGCTCGGCGCGCATCCGGGCTAGCGTCGCCGGCGCGCGGCGATGTCGGCCAGGAGGAGGTCGCGCGCGGCGGCGAGCCGCGTCGCCGCGACGACATTGCCGCCGCGATCGGGGTGCGCGGCGACGATGCGGTCGCGATAGGCGGCGCGCACGATCCGCTCGTCGGCCGTCGGCATGACGCCGAGCAGGTCGCGCGCGGCGGCGAGATCGGCGGATCCGGCCACGCGCCTCGTCCACAGCGCGCCGCGCAGGCGCGCCCAGTGCCGACCGAGCCAAAGGCCGCCCGCCACCACCGCCACCAAGCCGGCGACGACGCTGCCGCCGGCCAGGAATTTCGCGCCGATGACGACCGCCGCCAGCGCGACGACGTCGCGGCCCGTCCAGCCGGCGAGGCGGCCGGTCAGCCAGGCCCAGGCGATCACGCCGAGCGCGACGATCGCAAGCACGGCCATCGCGCGCTAGACCGCCTCTGCCAGCGCGTCGTCGCGCCGCGCCGCGGCGTGCGTGTCGCGCGGACGCGGCAGCTGCAGCCCGGCGACCATTTCGCGCAGTTCCTGGCGTGCGGCGATATGGCTGACGCCAAGCTCGCCGAGCAACCCCTTGTCGAGCAGTGTCAGCCCCGAAGGGAACAGCTCGCGATAGACGACGCGCTCGCCGAGGCCGGGCAGGACGCGGAACCCGACGCGTTTCGCGAGTTCGGTCAGCGCCGCGCCGACGCGGCGCATGTTGCGCGCCTCGATATGCTGCAGCCGGTTGCGCATCAGTACCCAGTCGATCGAGACGCCGTCGGCCTTGGCCCGGCTCTTGCGCGCTTCCCAGATGAGCTCGGCATAGAAGCTCAATTTCCTGACCTTGAAGGTATCGGGATCGACCTGGCCGACGAGGTCGAAATCGACGAAGCTGTCGTTCATCGGCGTCACCAGCGTATGCGCCTGCGTCGCCATGTGGCGCGCGAAGCGGTCGTCGCGGCCGGGCGTGTCGGCGATCAGGTAATCGACGCCGTCGCTCATCGCCGCGACCATCTGTTCGAGCTCGCCGAGCGTATCGCCGGTGAACACGTCGAACGCCGGCATCGGCAGTTCCACGTTGCGTCGCCGCGCGGTTTCGGTGCGGTTTTCGAGATAGCGATAGAAGGTGCGCTGGCGCGGATCGAGGTCGATGCCCGCGACCCTGTAGCCCTGGCTGGCGAGCGCGACGGCGACGTGCACCGCGCTCGTCGATTTGCCGGTGCCGCCCTTTTCGTTGGCGAAGACGATCACATGCGGGCCGGGCACATGCGGGCCGGGCGCGGCGTCCGCCGGCTCGCGGCTTGAATCGACTTCGGTTTGCGCGCTCATCTTTGGTGTTCTACCTCCCCGGCCAGACAGTGATTCCCGTCTAGCCAAGGCCATGACCCCATGCAAACCATCCGTGACCTTTCTCAGCTGCGCGATGCCGCCGCCGCCGCGCGCAAGGCGGGCCGCCTCGCGCTGGTGCCGACGATGGGCGCGCTGCACGACGGCCATCTCGCGCTGGTCCGCGAGGCGCGGCGCCATGCCGATGCGGTCGCGGTGTCGATCTTCGTCAATCCAACGCAGTTCGGCCCGAACGAGGATCTCGACGCCTATCCGCGCCAGGAGGCCCGCGATCTCGAGCTGATCGAAGCGGCGGGCGCGGCGATCGCCTGGCTGCCCGAGGTCGCGACGATGTATCCGCCGGGTTTCGCCACCAGCGTGCGCGTCGGCGGGCCGAGCGAGGGGCTGTGCGGCGGCACGCGCCCCGGCCATTTCGACGGCGTCGCGACGGTGGTGACCAAATTGTTCAACCAGGTCCTGCCCGACGTCGCGCTGTTCGGCGAAAAGGATTACCAGCAGCTCGCGGTGATCCGCCGCCTCGTCGCCGACCTCGACCTGCGCGTCGAGATCGTCGGCGTGCCGACGGTGCGCGAGGACGACGGCCTCGCGCGGTCGAGCCGCAATGCCTATCTGTCGCGCGACGAGCGCGCGATCGCCGCCGCCCTGCCGCGCGTGCTGACGCAAACCGCGGCGCGGATCGTCGCGGGCGACGCGGTTGCCGCTGCCCTGGCGGCGGGCAGCGCCGAGCTGGTCGATGCCGGTTTCGCCTCGGTCGACTATCTCGAACTGCGCGACGCCGAGACGCTGGCGCCGCTGCCCGACCTGGTCCGGCCGGCGCGATTGCTGGTCGCGGCGCGGCTCGGCACGACGCGGCTGATCGACAATATCGCGGTCGGTTGAGCGCACCCGCCCCCGGGATCGTTACGCAAGCGGTGCAAATCCGAAACAGATTATGGCGCGAAAACAGCGCCGGGTGAATTTTTCGCGCACGCGTTAACCTTTTGCTTACCATGAAGGCCGATCACTGGTGTCGCAGCCACAGGGGGTGGCGAAGACAGGGGACCAGACATGGGTAGCAGCCAGAAGAACGCGATGTTCCTGATCGAAAGCCGGCTCGCCGATGCGGCGCGCGGAAATGCCGAAGCCTATTACGATCTCGGCGTCGCCTATTCGACCGGATCGGGCGGCGTCGAATACGACCTCGTCCAGGCGCATAAATTCTTCAACCTCGCCGCGCTCGGCGGCAGCCGCCGCGGCCAGATGTGCCGCGCCGAAATCTCCGACGAGATGAGCCGCGACGAAATCGCCGACGCGCAGCGCCAGGCGCGCGCCTGGCTGAACGACAGCGCCGCCGCGACCAGCTATCGCCGCTACGCGGCCTGAACCAAGCAGGGCGGCCGGAGCCGCCCTGGCATAGAGATCGCCCCAGTCTTGGGGTCCGGCGCTTAGCCCGCTCGGCTCGCCTCGAACAGGAACCAGGCGCGTTCTTCGGCCTGGTCGGTCCAGTCGTCGAGCACGCCGCTGGTCGCATTGTCCTTCGCCTCGTCGACGATGTCCTTGGCCTCGCGCAGCGCTTCGACCAGCTTCAGATTGTCCTTGCGCAGTTCGGCGAGCATGTCCTTGGCGCTGACGAACGCCTCGTCATTGTCGGCGATGCTCTGGTGCCGCGCGATGTCGCCGATCGAGCGCAGCGTCGTATTGCCGGTCTTGCGCACGCGCTCGGCGATCGCGTCGGTGGTGGCGAGGATCTGCGCGGCCTGTTCGTCGAGCATCAGGTGATAGTCGCGGAAATGCGGGCCCGAGACGTGCCAGTGGAAATTCTTGGTCTTGATGTAGAGCGCATAGCTGTCGGCGAGAATGCCGTTCAGCGCCTCGGCCACCGATTTGGCGGCGTTGCTCTTGAGGTCGGTCGGCGTATCGAGCTTGGCGGGCGGTCGGGTCATGATATTCCTCGCTGTCGGGGGTGGATCGTTTCACCCCACCAACCAGCGAGCGGCGTGCCGGTTGCAATCGAGAGGAACGATATAATCGCGTAGGTTGATCGGTCAGGCCGATTAAACGACGATCGCGGCGACGCGAATCAGCAGGATCACGCCGAGCAGGCCGAAGACGACCCCGCCGGCGATTCGCAACCAGGCGAACGGTTGCGTGCCCTCGACCCAGCGCGGCAGCGCGAAGGCGGGGATCGCGGCGACCGTTATGCCGATCACGCCGCCGAGCCAGGTCAGCACCGGTGTGCCGCTATTGGCCGATGCTGCGAGCACGATGAATTGGCTCTTGTCGCCGAATTCGAGGATCAGGCAGCCGAGAAAGGCGGTCGCGAAGGCGGGCAGGCGCCAGCCCTCGAGGCGGTCGAGCTTGCCGCGCCGCCACAGCATCGCCGCCGCGGCGAAGATCACCGCCATCGCCTGAAACATCAGCAGCGCCGGCCCGGCCAGCAGCTGGCGCGAAAAATCGCCGGCGGCGGCGGCGAGCGCGCAGTTGACCATCGTCGCCAGCACGAAGCCAGCCAGCACCGGCAGCGAGCGATGATAGCGCAGCAGCAGCACCGCGAGCAGCCACTGCGTGCGGTCGCCCATTTCGGCGACCAGCGTCATGACGAGCGTGATGAGGAAATGGTCCATCGCCGCGCGCCTTAGCGCGATCGCGTCGCAAATGCGCGAGTCGTCAAACCGGCATCGGCGCGCACCGTCATCCCGCCAGGCGGATTTCGACCGACGCCAGCAGCGCCTCGCGCGCGCCGAGAAGCGGCGCGGGCTGTTGGTCGATCGCGATCGCATCGGTCAGCGCGTCGATGAAGGCGAGGATGCCCTGATGCCGACCGCCCTGCGAAATCGCGGCCTCGAGCGCCTGCGCCACGCACTGGACGGTGGCATAGCCGTGGCGGCGGGCAAAGGCGCGCAGCCCCGCGACCTCGGTCAGGATCGGGCCGGGCCGCTCGTGCGAGCGGTGCGCGGCGATGGCGACGATCCGCCGCATCATCTGCTGCCCGACATGGATCTGGAAATCGCGATCGCTCTCGCTCAGCTGCGTCATATGGCCCCCTATTGCCCCGTTTCGTGCCGGTCCTGCATGCGCCCGACATGGTTAGCATCGGGTTAATCGGCGCCCCGGCGCGCCGCATGTTCATGCGCATCGCGCGAACTGGCGGCTTGACAGTCGGGCGGGTTTTGGCCAAAGGGCGCGCTTCGAAGCGCGATGGGCGGCGGATTGACGCCGCTTTTCTTTTGTCTCCGGCGATTCTCTCCGTCGGGCACGCGGGACTTAGCGCAGCGCCATAACGCACACGCGAATTTGCAAGGGATCGGGCCATGGCCAAGCCAGCCACTATCAAGATCAAGCTCGTCAGCACAGCTGACACCGGATTCTATTACGTCACCAAAAAGAATCCGCGCAACCTGACCGAGAAGATGGTCCAGCGCAAATACGACCCCGTCGTGCGCAAGCATGTCGAGTTCAAGGAAGCCAAGATCAAGTAAGGCGGCAGGCGCCTCGGGCGCCGTCGGGCCTGCGGGAATCGAAAGCTGACAGGGCGTGCCGCGAGGCGCGCCCTTTGCTTTGCGCGTCCTCCCTGGCGCTCGTTCAGGCGACCGGCTGCAGCATGCCGGCGACGGTTTCGATGAACTTGATCACCGAAATCGGTTTCGAGACATAGGTCTGCGCGCCTGCTTCGCGGATGCGTTGCTCGTCGCCCTTGCCGGCATAGGCGGTCACCGCCATCACCGGGATGTCGCGCAGCTCCTCGTCGCGCTTGAGCGCGGCGATCAGGTCGAGCCCGCTGACATGCGGCAGCTGGATGTCCATGATGATGAGGTCGGGCGCCACCGCACGCGCGCGCGCGATCGCGTCGCGGCCGTCGCGCACGGGTTCGGCGCGATAATCGTGCGCGCGCAGCAGGTCGCAGAACAATTTGAGGTTGAGCTCATTGTCCTCGACGACGAGAACGGTCTTGGTCATGATCGTGCGCCGCCCCTTCGCTTGCGTGACGCGGCGGACCATAGCCAAGCCTGCGCGCAACAGGAAGGAAAACCGCTTTGCTCGATCGCCCCGCCGCCCGACCCGATGATTTCGCCGCCGCCTTGTCGGCGCTCGCCTGGACGCTGTCCGACGACGATCGCGCCGCGCGGCTGCTCGCGCTGACCGGGCTCGATCCCGACGAACTTCGCGCCAAGGCGGGCGATCCGGTGCTGCTGGCCGCGCTGATCGCCTTCCTCGCCGGTCACGAGCCCGACCTCATCGCCTGCGCCGAGGCGATCGGCTGTCCCCCGGCGGCGCTGGTCGCCATTGGCGAACGGCTGTCGGATGCGTAAGGACAGGCCATGACCGAACGCCAGCCCCCGCGCGACCGCACGCCGCGCCCGTTGATCGTCACCGACTGCGACGAAGTCCTGCTGCACATGGTCGTGCCGTTTCGCGACTGGCTCGACGAGGCGCACGACATCGATTTCAGGATGCGGGGGGCGAGCTTCGCCGGCGCGCTGCATCGCCGCAAATGCGGCAGCCAGGTCGAGCGCGAAGAGGTGTGGCCGTTGCTCGACGAATTCTTCAATCACCAGATGCACCGCCAATATGCCGCGCCAGGCGCGTTCGCGGCGCTGGCGCGGATCGGCGAGCTGGCCGACATCGTCGTGCTGTCGAACGTCGGCGATGCGATCCACGAGCGCCGCGTCGCGCAGCTCGCCGCGCACGGCCTCGCCTGCCGCCTCGTCACCAATCGCGGCGAAAAGGGTCCGGCGCTGCGGCGCATCGTCGACGAATTCGCGCCGTCGCTGACGGTCTATCTCGAGGATCTGGAGATCCACCACGCCTCGGCCGCCGAGCACGTCCCCGAGGCATGGCGGCTGCAGATGGTGATCGAACCCGAAATCGCCGCCGCGATCCCGAAGGCGCGCCACGCCCATGCCCGCATCGACGGCTGGGCCGAGGCCGAGCCGTGGATCATGGCGCGGCTGCGCGAGCGGCAGCCCGCGCCCGCGACGCACGCGGGAGTCGACGCATGACCGACACGATTCCCGCCCGCCTGGCCGAACTCGGCATCGCCTTGCCCAAGGCCGCCGCGCCCGTCGCCGCCTATTGCCCGGTCGTCGTTGTCGGCGGCATCGCCCATGTTTCGGGGCAGCTGCCGTTTCGCGGCGGCGACGTCGTTACCGGCCGCGCCGGCCAAACCGACGATGTCCCCGCCGCGGCCGAAGCCGCGCGCCTGTGCGCGCTGATGGTCCTGGCGCAGCTCGAGGCCGCGCTCGGCAGCCTCGATCGCGTCGAGCGCATCGTCAAGCTCAACGTCTTCGTCAATTCGGCGAGCGACTTTCGCGACCAGCCCAAGGTCGCCAACGGCGCGTCGGAACTGATGCAGCAGGTGTTCGGCGATGCCGGCGTCCATGCCCGCGCGGCGATCGGCGTCGCCGCGCTGCCGCTCGGCGCGCTGGTCGAGATCGATGCGCTGGTCGCCGTTCGCCCGGCTTGACGCGCGCCGCGCGCCGCCGCCCGATCGCGGCCGCGCGGCGTGGCTGTCGGCGCAGCCCTTCGCGCACCGGGGGCTGCATGGGGGCGACCGGGTCGAGAACAGCCGCGCCGCCTTTACCGCGGCGATCGCGGCGGGCCACGGCATCGAATGCGACGTCCAGCTGTCGCGCGACGGTATCGCCTTCGTCTTTCACGACGATACGCTCGACCGGCTCGCGGGGCGCGCCGACGCGGTCGCGTCGCTGTCGTCCGACGTGCTCGCCGGCATCGTCCTGGCCGGCAGCGACGAGCGTATCCCGCGGCTCACCGACATGCTGCGGCTGGTCGCCGGGCAGGTGCCGCTGCTGATCGAGATCAAATCGCGCAATCGCCGCGTCGCGCCGATCTGCCAGGCGGTGGTGCGCGCGCTCGAAGGCTATCGCGGGCCGGTCGCGATCATGTCGTTCAACCCGCTCGTCGGCGCCTGGTTCGCGACCCACGCGCCGCGCATCCTGCGCGGGCTGGTGGTGACCGAAGAGAACGCGACGACGCTGCGCGCGCGGATCGAGCGGCATCTGTGGCTGTGGCGGGCGCAGGCTCAGTTCCTCGCTTACGATATCCGCGACCTGCCGTCGCGCTTTGCCGCCGCGCAGCGCGCGCGCGGCCTGCCGGTGACGACGTGGACGGTGCGCACGGCGCGGCAGCTCGAGACCGCGAGCGCCCATGCCGACGCGCCGATCCACGAATTGCCGCTGGAAGCGTTTGGCAAACAACCCATATAGGCGCGATGGCCGATCGGGAATCAGCACGGATCGTCGCCCGCATCGGCGACGGCGTCAGCGCCAACGCGCGCGCGCAATGGGATGCGCTGGCCGGCGGCAACCCGTTCGTGGGCCATGATTTCCTCGGGCTGCTCGAAGCGTCGGGCAGCGTCGGGCCGGGCAGCGGCTGGACCCCCGCGCCGCTGACGATCGAGCGCGACGGCGCGCTGATCGGCGCGCTGCCCGCCTATCTCAAGCAGCACAGCCAGGGCGAATATGTCTTCGACCAGGGCTGGGCCGACGCCTATCAGCGCGCCGGCGGCGCTTATTATCCCAAGCTGCAGATCGCGGCGCCGTTTTCGCCGGTGTCGGGTCCGCGCGTGCTGGCGCGTGACGAGGACACCGGCCTACAGCTGCTGCGCGCCGCCGAGGTGCTGGTGACGCAGAACGGGCTGTCGTCGGCGCACGCGACCTTTGTCGATCCCGACCAGGTCGCGCTGTTCGAGGCCGCCGGCTGGCTGGCGCGCGAGGACGTCCAGTTCCACTGGGTCAATCGCGGCTATGCCGATTTCGACGATTTCCTCGCCGCCTTGTCGTCGCGCAAGCGCAAGGCGATCCGCAAGGAACGCGCCGCCGCGCAGGCCGCGGTGACGATCGAGCATGTCACCGGCAGCGACCTCGGCGAGGCGCACTGGGACATTTTCTGGCAATTCTACCAGGACACCGGCGCGCGCAAATGGGGCACGCCCTATCTGACGCGCGAAGCGTTCAGCCTGATGGGCGAGACGATGGCCGACCGGCTGCTCCTGATCCTCGCGCGGATCGACGGCGATCCGGTCGCCGGCGCGCTCAACGTCGTCGGACCCGATCGGCTCTATGGCCGCTATTGGGGCTGCACCCGCGACATTCCCTTCCTCCATTTCGAACTTTGCTATTACCAGGCGATCGAGGCGGGCATCGCGCTGGGATCGACGGTAGTCGAGGCGGGCGCGCAGGGCGCGCACAAGCTGGCGCGCGGCTATGAACCGGTAACGACGCACAGCGCCCATTACATCGCCGATCCGGGCTTTCGCGCCGCCGTCGCCGATTTCCTCGAGCGCGAACGCGCGGGCATCGCGGCCGAGGTGCGCATCCTTTCGGCGCACGCGCCGTTCCGTCAACCATGACCGGCACCCGACCCGATCGCGATGGCGATGTCCCCGGCAGCATGCGCGCCTTCGCGCGGCTGATCGACGCGCTCGTCTACACCCGCTCGCGCAATGCCAAGCTGCGGCTGATCGGCGACTATCTGCGCGCGACCCCCGATCCCGATCGCGGCTGGGCGATCGCCGCGCTGACCGGCGAGCTCGACCTGCCCGCGGTCAAGCCGGCGCAGGTGCGCGCGATGATCGAACAACGGATCGACCCCGTCTTGTTCCGCATGAGCCGCGACTATGTCGGCGATACCGCCGAGACGGTGTCGCTGTTGTGGGAAGCCCCCGACGCCAGTGCGCGCGACGATGGCTCGGCCCCGCTGATGCTCGACGCGACGGTCGCGACGCTGTCGCGACTGGCGCGCGCCGGAACCCCGGCGGTGCTCGGCGCGATGCTCGACCGGCTCGACCCGAGCGGGCGCTACGCGCTGCTCAAGCTCGCCACCGGGGGCATGCGCATCGGCGTATCGGCGCGGCTCGCCAAGACCGCGCTGGCGCAGGCGTTCGAGCTCGACCTCGACGCCGTCGAAGAGGTGTGGAGTGCGCTCGTCCCGCCCTATCCGACGCTGTTCGACTGGGCCGAGAGCCGCCGCGCCATGCCCAAAGTGTCCGACCTGCCGGTGTTCCGCCCGTTCATGCTCGCGCACCCGCTCGAGGAGCGCAGCGTCGACCTCGCCGACTATGTCGCCGAATGGAAATGGGACGGCATCCGCGTCCAGATCGTCCAGGCGGGCGGCGAGACGCGGATCTACAGCCGCGGCGGCGAGGAGATTTCGGGCGCCTTTCCCGATGTCGTCGGCGCCTTCGCGACGCCGGGCGTGGTCGACGGCGAGCTGCTCGTGCGCGGCGCGCACCAGGGCGGCGAGGGCATCGACACGCAAGGCGGCGCGGCGAGCTTCAACGCATTGCAACAGCGCCTCGGGCGCAAGAACGTGTCGAACAGGATGCTCGCCGAGGCGCCCGCCTTCGTGCGCCTCTACGACCTGCTGATCGACGGCGAGGAGGATATTCGCGCGCTGTCCTGGGAAGCGCGGCGCGCGCGCCTCGAGGCGTTCATGGCGCGGCTGCCCGACGATCGCTTCGACCTCTCGGCGATCGTCGAGGCGCCCGATTTCGCCGCGCTCGCCGCGATCCGCGACGGCGCTCGCGATGCCGCGATCGAGGGGCTGATGCTCAAGCGGCGGTCGTCGCCCTATGTCGCGGGGCGCAAGACCGGCCTGTGGTACAAATGGAAGCGCGACCCGCTGAGCGCCGATTGCGTGATGCTGTACGCGCAGCGCGGATCGGGCAAGCGATCGAGCTTCTATTCGGACTACACCTTCGGCTGCTGGACTGCGCCGCCCGAGCAGGGCGGCGAGCTGGTGCCGGTCGGCAAGGCCTATTCGGGCTTTACCGACGACGAGCTCAAGATGCTCGACCGTTTCGTCCGCCAGAACACGCTGCAGCGCTTCGGCCCGGTGCGCGAGGTCGAAAAGAGCCTGGTTCTCGAAGTCGCGTTCGATTCGGTGCACGAATCGAAGCGCCATAAGTCGGGCATCGCGATGCGCTTTCCGCGCATCGCGCGCATCCGCTCCGACAAGCCCGCCGAAGAGGCCGACCTGGTCGCGACGCTCAAGGCGATGATCGTCTGAAAATCATGTCCCGCCGGCGCCGGCCAGACACGAAAAAGCCCGGCGCTCCATCGGGAGGCCGGGCCTTTTTGACGATCGGGGCGCGCCTTATTCGGACGGCTTCAGGTTGACCGCCGCGAACTTGCCGCGATTGTCGACCTCGACGTCGAAACCGACGCGGTCGCCTTCGTTGAGCGCATTCATGCCGGCGCGTTCGACCGCGCTGATGTGAACGAACGCATCGGGCTGGCCGTCGTCGCGCTGGATGAAGCCGAAGCCTTTCATCGCGTTGAAGAACTTGACCGTGCCGGTCGCCGTTTCGCCGGTCAGCTGGCGCTGCGGACGTCCGCCGCCACCGCTGAATCCGCCGCGATCGCCGCCGCCGAAGCCGCCGCGATCTTCGCGCGGAGGCGCGCGCTCGGGAACCGGGAGCGGATCGCCCTCGATCTCGAGATCGCTCGCAGACACCTTGCCGCCGCGATCGACCAGCGTGAAGCTCAATGGCTGGCCTTCGGCGAGGCCGGTCAGGCCCGCCTGTTCGACCGCGCTGATATGCACGAACACGTCTTCGCCGCCATCGTCGCGAACGATGAAGCCGAAGCCCTTTTGCGCGTTGAAGAATTTGACGATGCCCTTGCCTTCGCCGACGACCTGCGCCGGCATGCGGCCACCGCCGCCGCCGCCACCGCCGAAGCCGCCACCGCCGCCGCGCGACGCGCCGAAGCCGCCGCCGCGATCGTCGCCGCCGCCGCCGAACGCCGGCCGGTCGTTGAAGCCGCCGCGATCGCCGCCGCCAAAGCCGCTGCCGCCGCGGTCGTCAAAGGGTTCGAAACCAAAATCGCCCCCACCAGGATTGTCACGTTTGTCGCGCCCGCGTCCACCGCGTCCGCCGCGGCGATCTCTATCGAAACTCATACCCTGTCATTCACTTTCGCTTCGTCCTGTATTTTAAAAAACCGTCGCACCCCGGACGAAGAAGGCGAGGACAACCGGCACGAACGAAGAGATTCGCCCATACGGCTGCGAGTCATAGCGTAATTTCAGCAATCCGCGAACCAAAAAAAAGCCGATCCGGCGCTGTCTTTCAATGATTTGGCGCAAATATGTGGTGCACCGTGACAATCATGCCACCCCAGGCGAGCCCGACCAGCCCCGCGCCGATCGTCGCGATCGTCCATTCGGCGAACCCGGCAAGCGGCTCGGCGGCGTGACCGATCGTTTCGGCGACCGCCTCGATCATATGCTCGGGTCCGGTCACGCCATATTCGGCAAGGCCATGGACGATGATCTGACCGCCGACCCAGACCATCGCAGCGATCCCGACGACCGACAGGATGCGCATCACCACCGGCATCGCCTTGACCAGCGCGCGGCCGAAGGTGCGCACCCGCGCGTTGGCGCGCTGGGCAAGATGGAGGCCGATATCGTCCATCTTCACGATCAGCCCGACCGCGCCATAGACGCCGACCGTGATGGCGACCGCAACGACGACGAGGACGCCGGCGCGCAGCGCGAGCGAAAGGTCCGCGACCTGCGCCAGCGCGATCACCATGATCTCGATCGAAAGGATGAAATCGGTCCGGATCGCGCCCGCGACCATGTTCTTTTCATGGTCGGGATCGGCCAGCGTCGCGGCCTCCTCCGCGAGACTATGCTTGCCCCCCGCGATCCATTCCCAGACCTTTTCGGCGCCTTCATAGCATAAATAGGTGCCGCCGAGCATGAGGATCGGCGTGATCGCCCAGGGCAGCAGCGCGCTCAGCAGCAAGGCCGCAGGCAGGATGAAAAGCAGCTTGTTCTTGATCGAGCCCCTGGCGATCTTGGCGATGATCGGCAGTTCGCGGTCGGGGGTGAAGCCGGTGACATAGCGCGGCGTCACCGCGGCGTCGTCGATCACCACGCCGGCGGCCTTCGCCCCGGCGCGGCCGGCGCCGGCGGCGACGTCGTCGACCGAGGCGGCGGCGATCTTGGCGATCGCGGCGACGTCGTCGAGCAGTGCGGCAAGACCCCCTGGCATAGATATTCCCCTGTTCCGTTGGCGTCTCCTGTTAGCGACTGCCGCCCCGCGATCAACCCGCACGCGATCGGCGCATCGCGCGCGACGGCGCGCGGATGATTGGATTGAGCCGCGCGGTGTTTGCGCCTATGGCGCATGCGATGACCGTATATTTCCATGAAGAAGACCTGCCCGAGGGTGTCCTTGCCGCTGGTTCCATCGCCGTCGATACCGAAACGATGGGGCTGCAGACGCCGCGCGACCGATTGTGCCTGGTGCAGCTGTCCGACGGTTCGGGCGACGAGCATCTCGTCCGCTTCCACCCCGACAGCGACTATGCCGCGCCCAATCTGAAAGCCGTGCTCGGCGATCCCGGCCGGCTCAAGATCTTCCACTTTGCGCGCTTCGACATCGCCGCGATCGAATATTATCTCGGCGTGCCGTGCGAGCCGGTCTATTGCACCAAGATCGCCTCGCGGCTGATCCGCACCTATACCGACCGCCACGGTCTCAAGGAGCTCGTCCGCGAACTGCTGAGCCAGGACATTTCCAAGCAGCAGCAGTCGAGCGACTGGGGCGGCCCCGAATTGAGCGAAGCCCAGCGCGACTATGCCGCGTCCGATGTGCGTTACCTTCATGCGCTCAAGGACGAGCTCGACCGTCGCCTCGCACGCGAAGGACGCACCGAGCTCGCCCAGGCCTGTTTCGACTTCCTGCCCACGCGCGCGCGGCTCGACCTCGCCGGCTGGCCTGAAATCGACATTTTCGCGCACGCTTGAGCAAACAGGGACAGCCGTCATGTCGCTCCAGGCAGAAATTTCACGCAGCGCCCAGAAAAGCTGGGCGAAGGGCGGCGGCAGCCACGACCGGCTGATCGCGGTGCTGCGCGTGGCCTTGCCGGCGATGGTCGGTGCGCTCGCCGCGGTCATCGTGTTCACCCCGCTGGTGAATTCGAACGAGTTCAGCTTCGTCCTCGACAAGAACAAGGTCGCGGTCGCGCAGAACCGGCAGAGCGTCGACAGCGCGCTGTATCGCGGCGAGGATGCGCGCGGTCGCGATTTCGTCCTGTCGGCCGGTTCGGCGGTGCAGAAGAGCGCGACCGAACCCGATGTGCGGATCGCCGACATGACCGCACGCATCGTGCTCGACGACGGACCTGCGCAGCTTTCGGCCGACAGCGCGATCTACGATCCGCGCTCCGATACCGTCGCCGTCGCCGGTCCGATCAATTTTGCCGGGAGCAACGGTTACCGCATGAGCACGCGCAACGTGACCGCCGATCTCAAGGCGCGCACCTTGCGCGGCGACGGCGGCGTCAGCGGCGCGCTGCCGATCGGCCGCTTCAGCGCCGCGCGGATCTTCGCCAACCTCGAGACGCGCATCGTCCGCCTGTCGGGCAATGCGCGCCTGCATATCAATCAGGGAGCCCTGCGATGACCGGTACGATGCTGCGCCCCAGGGCACGCGATATCACCTTGGCGCTGGCGGGCTTTGCCGTCACCGCGATGATGCTGGCATCGACCGGGGCCGGGCCCGTCGCGGCCGCGCAGGCGCTCGCCAACCACAACAGCAACGCACCGGTCGATTTCGCAGCCGACCGTATCGAGGTGCAGGATCGCGCCGATCGCGTCGTCATCGCCGGCAATGTCCGCGTGACCCAGGCGGGGCTGACGCTGACCGCGCAGCGCATGACGGTCGCCTATGCGCGCGATGGCGGCGTAGCGGTCAACCGCATCGACGCCGCCGGCGGCGTGACCGTGACCAAGGGCGACGAACGCGCGCGCGGCAACGTCGCGATCTACGACCTCAACCGCCGCCTGATCACGCTGATCGGCAATGTCGAGCTCAACCAGGGGGCCAACAGGCTCAACGGCGGCCGGCTGGTGATCGACCTGGCCAGCGGGCGCGCCAGCGTCGACGGCCAGGGCGCGCAGCGCGGACCCGACGGCAGCGTGACATCGGGCACCGGCGGACGCGTCAGCGGCACCTTCACCGTGCCGCAACGCGGCGACTGATTGCGCTGACGCCGCGCTTCGCCGCCTTGCGGCGGGGCGTTAACTTCTTTATTCACCCGTCATGCGATAAGCATGCAATAATCCTGCCAGTTCCCGGCCCGTGTACGATTCGGGTCGTGACCCGGGCGAAGGGGGAGCGATTTCCATGTTGACCCAGAGCGACGAAGCGATTGCCGATGCCGCGCCCGTGCAGGCGAGCGAGGCGATCACCGACGAGGCGCTGAACGAGGGCCTGGCGATCGTGTCGATCGCCAAGAGCTATGACAAGAAGGTCGTGCTCAGCGACGTTTCGCTGTCGGTGGCCAAGGGCGAGGTGGTCGGCCTGCTCGGCCCCAACGGCGCGGGCAAGACGACGTGTTTCTATTCGATCATGGGGCTCGTCAAACCCGATTCGGGCCGCATCATGCTCGAGGGCGAGGATATCACGCCGCTGCCGATGTATCGCCGCGCGATGCTCGGCCTCGGCTATCTCCCGCAGGAAACGTCGATCTTTCGCGGCCTGTCGGTCGAAGCCAACATCGCCGCCGTGCTCGAGCTGAGCGAGCCCAACCGCGCCGCGCGCGCGCAGCGGCTCGAGGAACTGCTCGACGAATTCGGCCTGACGCGGCTGCGCTCTTCGGCGGCGATGGCGCTGTCGGGCGGCGAACGGCGGCGCTGCGAAATCGCCCGCGCGCTCGCCGCGAGCCCGTCGATCATGTTGCTCGACGAACCGTTCGCGGGCATCGACCCGATTTCGATCAGCGACATCCGCGATCTCGTGAAGGACCTGAAACGCCGCGGCATCGGCGTGCTCATCACCGACCACAACGTCCGCGAGACGCTCGACATCGTCGATCGCGCCTGCATCATCT
>Ga0100390_10000650_pt1 | contig 31632 bp, 32 predicted proteins | sample CryGeymeta201514_FD_81540 | JGI IMG/M metagenome (GOLD analysis project Ga0100390, IMG submission 81540) | Groundwater microbial communities from Crystal Geyser aquifers in Utah, USA - Crystal Geyser metaG 2015-14 | ecosystem: Environmental > Aquatic > Deep subsurface > Groundwater | place... | reverse complement strand
TTCCTGACCAGAAAGAAAAGGAAATTGTTAAAACTGTCATTGTAAAAAATAATGCTGAATTTGTTCTCCATAATCTAACAACAAATAAAGATGCCAGTATGGAAGCGTCTTCTCTTAAAGTAGCAGATAATATTGCTATTTGGATAGTAGAGCCTAATACTGATATCTTTAATCTTGATCAATTTACCGCGACAAAAATTATTAAGTTTCAATAAGAAAAAAGTCAAAAACCGCGAATAATTAATTTAAAATGCCAAAAAAAGCCCTTGCCCATCGAAGCTTTGGCCAAGTGGGGTTTACTCTCATGGAACTTCTTATCGTCATAGCAATAATTGCTATCTTGGCTACCATCGCCATCGTCCTTTTAAATCCTATGCAACAGATTTCCAAAGCTCAAGATGGCCGTCGGAAAAACGATCTGGCCACATTTCAAAAAGTTTTGGAGGACTATTACAATGATAAAGGCTGCTATCCGCGCCCTAACGAGGTTTGCTATCCTAACAGTCAATCAGGCTATAATCCCAATGTGGATACGAAATGCTATATCTGCGGTAACGAATCTTCACCGGCTAATTTCGCCAATTTTTCTCCTTATATGGCTCGTCTTCCCTGCGATCCCAGCACCCAACCTATAAATATCTTTATCAAGTAGAAAATCTCACCTGTCCCAGCTGGTACCGGATTTATTCTGAACTAAGTGCCCTTTGGAGTCGGGAGTCTGATAGCGCCGGCTGTGGTGAAGGCGGCTGCGGGCTGCCGCCCAATTACGGCTATGATTACGGTGCCGGGAGCCCTAATATTTCTTTACAAAAAACCCCTTATTTTTATTGCTATACGCCTACCAATACTTGTGATAATTGTAGCGGCGCCCCTGGTGACTATAATTATTGCTATACCAATCCAGTCTGTTTAGAAATCTATGCTACTGAAGCTCTTTGTTGTACTCGGGTGCCAAAACCTGCCGGCTGTCCATAAAACTGTTCTTGACTTTATATATTATAAATTCTAAACTAAAACTCTATGGAAAAATATTTTCAAAACTCTAAATCCCTGGTCCTTGGTCTTTTAATTTTTCTTTTCCCTTTTTTCTTCCTTCCTTTTACTCAAGAGTTTTTTATCACCAATAAACTCTACCTTTTAGCTTTTGGCGCCTTACTTCTTCTTCTCATATCTACCATCTATTTTTTATCATCTAAAAAACTTTCCTGGAAATCGCATCCCTTCGACGGCTCTGTCATTCTTTTTTTAATGGCGGTTGCGCTTTCGATTATTATTTCCTCTCCTAATAAAGTTCAGGCCCTTTTAAATCCAAATTTTGGATTAGTTATGATGGCTTCCCTAACGATTCTATATTTCTATCTTTCTAGAAACAATGAAACAATAAAACAATTTAGCAATATGGCAATCAAATTATCTTTTTTTCTTTTATCTTTGATTACCATCGTCTTTTTCTTTCAGCCATTTAAAAATACTAATTTACCAACCAGTCTTCAGTTTTTGAAAAACTCTGCTTTTACGCCAATGGGCAACCGTCTTGACCTGGCGATTTTTCTAGGTTTTTTTGTTGTTTTAAGTATCACCAATGTCATTTCGAGCGAAGCGAGAAATCTAGCGAAGCGTAAATTAATTTTTAATTTTTCATTTTTAATTTTTAATTTATTAGCTCTATTCCTCACTCTTTATTCTCTTTTCAAACCTAGTACGGGCTTGATTAATCAAACCCCTACATTAATTTTACCTCCTTTCCGTCTTTCCTGGTACGCGGCCGTTGAGACCTTAAAAAAACCATTGACCGCTCTTTTTGGCGTCGGCTTAGATAACTTTTCTTCAATGTTTACCAGCGTCAAAGATGTTTTTTATAACCAATCAAGCCTCTGGCAGATAAATTCGTTTTCTGTCAGTCGTTCCACCCTTTTGCACATAATGACTGAAACCGGCCTGTTTGGTTTAATCGCCTTTGGTTTATTGATCTTTAATGTTTTCCAATCAACAATAAAACAATCTAATAATTTAACCATGAAGTTTGTTATTTGTTATTTGTTATTTGTTATTTTATTTTTTCCTCCTTCTCTGCCGGTTTTCTTTTTGCTTTTTGTCACCTTGGCTATAGTTGGACAAGAGGGAGCGAAGATACCCATTTTGAACGACTTGGGAGGTGCGCAGCGCAGCGAGCACGCCCACGGAGTGAAAAATGCGGTATCGAGCGAACTTGATCTTTCTGACCTTCTTCCTATCTATCTCGGCACCGCAATTATTTCTTTTCTTTTAATCGCTGGTGCCGGTTACTTTTTAGGTCGAAGCTACATCTCCGAGTATTACTTTAAAAAATCTTTAGATGGCTATCTGAATAATAATGCCAAAGAAGTTTATGACAACCAAAGGCAGGCAATTCTTATCAATCCTTATATCGAACGCTTCCGCACTAACTTTTCCCAGACCAATCTAATGATTGCCAATAATATTGCCAGTAAAGCTACTCAACCCGCTGCGACCGAGTCCGCTGAGCGGACTCAAGGGTCAGCTCAGCTGACTGAACAAGACCGCCAGACAATTACCCAGGCGATTCAGGCCGCTATTTCCGAAGCCAAGGCAGCGGTCAGTTTAAATCCGCAAAAGGCTGATAACTGGGAAAATTTGGCCGCTATCTACCGCAATGTTTTGGCGGTCGCCCAAGACGCTGATGCCTGGACTGTTTCCGCCTATCAGAGAGCGATTGTTGCCGATCCGCAAAACCCAATCTATAGACTAAATCTCGGCGGAGTTTACTATACATTAAAAGATTACAATCAGGCGAACTCAATGTTTCAACAAGCAGCTTCTCTTAAGCCTGACTGGGCTAATGCCCGTTACAATCTGGCCTGGTCTGCTTATCAGAAAGCTGACTATCAACTGGCCGCCAGCGAGATGCAAAATGTCTTAACTCTGATTGACCCGAAGACCAATAAAGCTGACTATGATCAGGCGCAAAAAGACTTAGAAGAGTTTAAAAAGAAACTGCCAAAAAGTGAGGCCGAGGCGACCCAGACTGGCCAGTTACAGGAACAGCAGTTGTCACTACCTCAAAGTCCGACTAACGAGGTCCAACCAAAAATAGAGCTACCGAAAACCGCCTCACCAGAAGCGAGATAGAGAAATTCGTACTGATTAAAAGCGGGATTACCACGGATATCCGCGAAAATCCGTATCTGTGTAAATCCGTTATTCAAAATCCGTGAAAATCTTTTACTTAAGAAAGTTTAACGGATTAAGTAATGTTCCTCCGCTTCTGACTTCAAAATGCAAGTGTATTCCTGTTGACATGCCAGTCGATCCCATCACTCCAATCTGTTGTCCTTGGCTGACTGTGGCTCCCGCATCTGGAATATAAGAGGAAAGATGTCCATAAAGCGTCTGATAGCCGTTGCCATGATCAACGATTACATGACAGCCATAACCATAGCGAACACAACCAGCAAAAATTACTGTTCCTGAGTCAGCGGCAATGACCGCCGGCCCACTCGAATTAGCAATATCTAAAGCCATATGGTACCAAACTGGGTACTGAGTAATAATCCCCGACGTTGGCCAGATAAAGTTTGATGATCCGCGGACGCCAGCTTGAATACTGGCGAAAAATCTCGGCGCGGCTTTTTCTGGCACAACGACGCCGCCCGGAACAAATAGGTATTGACCAATAGTTAGTGCAAACGTGTCTAGATCGCTAAAATCATTCATGGGAAAGTTGACAATGTTCTGGGCGTCAACATTATATTTTTTCGCAATTGAGTAAACCGTATTTCCTGATACTACTTTATAAACCACACCATCTTCCGGCGGAATCTTTAACATCTGTCCTGGTTTAATCAGATCGTTTTTTAGGTCATTAGACCACTTGATGCTGTCCACGGAAATATTGAATTTTTTTGCTATGGAAGCCAAAGTATCACCACCTAAAACTTGATAATCAACAATCTGGGGTTTAACAGAAACGGTCGTTCCCAGGTTTCCCTGGTAAGGATTATAAGAAACCAGACTGGCTTGGGAGAAGGACTCATCTAATCCTTTAAAAAAGGGAGAATTTTCCGCGATCGTCGGCCCGGCCACTAAAGCGGCAAGAACAATGAGAAAAAAAGATGTGTTTAGAAACGAGGAAGAATAACGACCACGTTTAATAGTCAAAAAAGCAACAATGATGTCTTTTCCCGCTTCAAAATTTCTTCCTGCCGCCACAATCTTGGTAACAAAATAGCTTTTACCAAACTCTAAAAACAGTTTCAAATCTTCCATATCCAGTCTTTCTATTATAGCAAACCTCTTCTTCTTAAACCATTGCCGACGTAATTCTCTCGATGGCGACTTCAAAAGCTGCCTGCTTCAAAGGTATCCGTCGGCTGGCGGATTTTTTCCAAATATCATTGAAGGCTTTTTCCATCATGATTTTTAATTTGTCGTTGACCTCTTTTTCACTCCAGTAATATCCCATCCTATTTTGAACCCATTCAAGATAAGAGACGGTGACACCTCCAGAGTTAGCTAAGACATCAGGAATGATAACAACGCCCTTTTTGCTTAAATATAGATATGCCTCTTCAGTCAAAGGACCGTTAGCCATCTCAAGAATTATTTTCGCTTTAACCTTGGTACAATTTTTTTCATCAATAACGTTTTCAAGGGCAGCCGGAACCAGTATGTCAACTGGTAAAATTAATAGTTCTTCATTAGTCACTTTCTTGCCGGAATACCCGGACACGGCTCCTTTTTTCTTTTTATACTCCATCACCTTTACTGGATCCAGTCCCTCTTTATCATAAATACCGCCTCGTGAATCAGAGACGGCAACAATTTTAAAACCGGCCTCATGAGCTAATTTGGAAAAATAATAGCCAACATTTCCGAAACCTTGAACGGCTACTGTTAATTTATTAGAAGGCGAAGAAACCTCCCGCTCAGCGGGACGGTATCGAGCCTTTTCCAATAACGCCTGCAAAACAAACAACCCGCCTCGCCCCGTCGCCTCAGTTCGCCCCAAGCTTCCACCCATTGAAATCGGTTTACCAGTAAAGGTCGCCGGAGATTTATAACCTTTGATCTTTTGATACTCATCAAGCATCCAGGCCATAATTTGCGGTGTCGTATTGACGTCAGGCGCCGGCACATCGACATTCTCACCAATCACATAGACGATCCGTGCCGCAAATGCCTTGGATAACCTTTCTAACTCTGTTTTTGACAGCTTTTTCGGATCAACCGCGATTCCGCCTTTACTGCCACCATAAGGCAGGCCGGCCACCGCGCATTTTATAGACATTAAAGTGGCTAGTGCCTGGACTTCCTCGCGCACTGTTTCCGGATGAAAGCGAATTCCGCCCTTATAAGGTCCAAGAACGCTATTATGCTGAATTCGCCACCCTTTAAAAACTTTTTTCTTGCCACTGTCCATCGTCACTGGAAAAGCAAACTCATTAATCATCTCCGGTTCAATTAATCTTTTTATCGTCTCTTCGTCTAACTTCATCTTTTCGGCTGTTTTTCGAATCAAAGCTTGGGCCGACTCAAGCATTTTTTTTCCTGGATTGTCCATGTTTTTTGAAAAAATTAATAATATATTCAATACCAACGTAGGGGTTTGATTTATCAAACCCACATGATGGTTTTATTTTTTTGTATAGGGTTTCATGAATGAAACCCCTACATTATTTTGTGTTTTCTAAATAACGTTCAACTTCTAAAGCCGCCTCAACCCCAGTCCCTGCCGACGTTATTGCCTGTCTGTAATATGGATCAGCACAATCACCAGCAACAAAAACTCCGGGAACGGACGTTCCCCTTCTTTCAATAATTTTTACGTATTCTTTCTCATCCAATTCTACCTGCCCTTTGAACAAATCCGTGTCTGGCTTATGGCCAATGGCAATAAAAACGCCATCAACTGGCAAAACTCTAAATTCTAAATTACAAGTTCCAAATAAATTAGAAGTCCCAAATCTTAAACGTTTAAAATTTTGAGTTTGAGATTTATTATTTATTTGTGATTTGGGATTTAGGATTTTAGATTTAATCTTTATGCCTGTGACCTTGTTTTCTCCCATTATCTCCTCGACGGCCGCGTTCCAGATAATTTCTATCTTCTTATTCTTAAACACTCTCTCCTGCATAATCTTTGAGCCGCGAAACTCTCTCCGTCGATGAATAATATATACTTTTTTAGCGAACTTTGTCAAGGTCAAAGCTTCTTCCAGTGCTGTATCTCCTCCCCCAACCACCCCAACCACCCTATCCCTAAAGAAAAAACCATCACAGGTGGCACAGGCAGAAACACCTTTACCCCGTAACCGCTGCTCTGATTCTAAACCAAGCCATAAAGCCCTAGCGCCGGTAGCGATGATGACCGATTTTGCTAAAAATAATTTCGAAGCACGAATCTCGAAATTCGAAACAATATCTAATTTAAAATTTTTTAAATCTAAAACATAGAATTTGTTTCGTGCTTCGTATTTCGGATTTCGGATTTATTGAAATTAACTTTGACTACGTTCTCATCAACTATCCTCGCTCCAAATTTCTCCGCCTGTTTCCTCATCTTTTGCACCAGCTCCGCGCCCGAAATCGACTCAAACCCAGGATAGTTTTCGATTTCCGATGTTAAAGTCAGCTGACCACCAGGGGCAGAACCAGTAAAAACGAGAGGCTTTAATCCTGCCCGCGCCAAATAAATCGCGGCTGACAACCCAGCCGGGCCACCACCGATTATAATTACCTTCTCACTCATATTTAAAAATTCTAAATACTAAATCTCAAGTTCCAAACAAATTAAAAATCTCAAATTCTAAACAGTTTAGTGCTTGTAATTTAGTATTTGGGATTTATTTGTGATTTGTGATTTGTAATTTAGAATTTAGAATTCTAAAGATTAATCGCTCTTTCCACCATTCTCTCTATCTTCCTGCTATCCTGTTCCGGAATAATCCTACAGATATCAGATATTACTATTTCCTTGGATAGTCCGTCAATCGCTTTTTTAACCGCGGAAACCTGCTGAAGGACATCAGAGCATTCGCGTTTATTATTGAGCATCTTCTCTATCCCTCGCAACTGACCGATGATTCGATTAACCCTTTTCTTTGTATCTTCCATTTTTGATATTTGATATTTAATATTTGATATTTCTTACCATACTCCCTAGTAGTATAGAGTATATAATGGGCTATTGTCAAGCGGAAGTTAATTTTCAGTTTTCAATTTTCAATTTTCATTGAACTATCAATGTTTAAAAATTAAATAATTAAAAAATTTAGATTTCATTGAAAAATTCAAATTTCAAATTGAAAATTTTCTTAAAGTAGATTAAAAATCTATATCAATCTATACTTAAAATAGATCATCCGCCTTTACTCAGTGATTCCAGAAACTCTTTGTTATCTTTTGTTTTTGACAGCTTTTCAATTAATAGCGTCAGTTTTTCCTCTCCTTGAAGCAGACTCAACATTCTTCGTAAAGTATTGACTTTGTTTAAAGTCTCTTTATTAAATAATAGCTCTTCATGTCTTGTCCCGGACTTTTCCGCATCTATGGCTGGATAGATTCTTTTATCAGCCAATGAGCGGTCAAGATGGATCTCTAGATTACCAGTTCCTTTTAGCTCTTCATAGATCAGGTCATCCATCCGCGACTCTGTTCCGACCAAAGCTGTACCAATGATCGTCAAGCTCCCGCCTTCCTCACAGTTTCTCGCTGCGCCTAAAAACTTCTTGGCCGGATACAAAGCTGACGGATCAAATCCACCGGACAGACTTCTTCCCACTCCCCGACCATTAAACCCAACTGAAAGGTTTAATGCCCGAGCTAACCGAGTGACTGAGTCTAAAAGAATAATTACATCGTGACCCACTTCAACTAATCTTCTTGCCCGATCTAATGCTAAATTAGCCACCTTTACCTGTTGTCTGGACGACTCGTCAAAGTTAGAAGCAGCCACTTCGCCTTTGATAAATCTTTTAATCTCGGTCACCTCTTCAGGCCGCTCGCCAATCAAAATCGCCATTAAATAAACCTTAGGATAGTTTTTGGCAATTGCCTCGGCAAACTCCTTTAAAAAGGTTGTTTTGCCGGCTTTTGGCTGGGAAACAATGAGAGCCCGCTGACCAAAACCAATTGGTGCGATTAGATCAATAATTCTTGTTGACAAGATATCTTTATCAGTTTCCAGTCTAATCTGTTTATTGGGATGAAGCGAGGTTAGCTGGTCAAAATTCTTTCTTTTTGAAGACTGTTCTTCAGTCATTTCCACTCCGTTTATCTTTTTGATTAAAAGCAGGGAATGAAATCTTTCTCCTTCTTTAGGTGGCCGCGCTAAACCCTCTACCTCATCACCTCGTCTTAACCAAAAACGACGGATCTGAGAGGTAGAAACATAGATATCAGTATCAGGATTTAAAACATAGTCGTGTCTTAAAAAACCATAGCCGCCAAAGGTAATATCTAAAATTCCTTTAGCCGGATAGCTTATTTTTAGATCTTCCTTGAGCCTTTCTTCAAGAGGCACCTCTTTATTTGTCCCAATCGCCCTAATCGCCCCAACTTCTTTAGCAGGCTTGCCCGCCGTAGCCCCGCTGAGCGGGGCGGGGATAATCGGCTTTTCTTCAATCTTTTCAATAAAAGATGAAACATCAATCGGAGCGTCAACCGTAGCTGTCTTTTTAGTTTCGGAAAGTTTTTTCATGAAGTTTTTTTTGGAAATAAGGATCCTCCAGGATGAGGGACGAAAAAACTTTTTCCTTTGAAAGAAATGGGTGAATGCTTCCGGAAACCCAAGGGTTTTCGGAAAGACATTTGATACCCCGCTGAGCGGGGTTACCCTAGTTTATAGATCTCGTAAAGAAAAAGTTATTAAAGTGTTGCCTCATGAGGAGGACCTGATTGTTAGTATATATGCTTAATATGGTTTTGTCAACCCCTGAGATTTCTTGATATATAAAACCAGTCCCAAAGCAACGATAACCAATAAAGCTATCACAGATATGATTATCAAGATGGTTGGATTGAACGCAGTTTTAGTCGAAGTTGAAGTTGTTGGCTGATTTGTTGGCTGATTATTGTTATTAACTATGTTATTCAACTCTCCTATAGTAGGATTAATAATTTTTTGATCTTGTTTAGTTGCCTGTATCAAGTTTATTTTCTCTGAGTCAAGATAGACTTGATTTTTTTTCACAAATTCGCCGGTTGTTTGTACCGCTACCTTCTTAGTTTCCGGATTTATAATTTCCAAATAAAATTCATAAGGTGGTAAATTTTTAGGATACATAGTAAAAAAACCTGAGTCATCAGTAGTTGTTGAAGAGTATATCTTATCGTTCATCTTTAATTTTATATTGACCTTTGCTCTAGGAATAATTTTATTGTTATTGTCATATGAAAACCCTTCAATATATTCTAATATTGGTTCAAACTTTATTATTGTTTTTTTATTATCTGTTGAAGAGCCGCTATCTATTTTTATTGACTGTTGAGCGGAGACTTTTTTAAAAAATAATGAGGCTAGTTTATCTATTAGTTGACTAAAATAATTATTGTTTTTTGCCAGAGGGTAGTATTGGGGATTTTTTATCAACTCAATACTAAATCCTGTCTGGGAAAAAACTTCTTTTTTAATTAAAACCAACCAATAACCTTCTTTATCTGAGGTCTTAGGAAGAGCACGCCCCGCTCCATCTTCGGTTAACTCAACTCCGTCAACCATTACTTTAACAATAGTTTTGGGGTGAACTGTTCTTAAAGCTATTTTTGTATATAACTCCCCTTTAAACAAAACATCTATATATTCACGGCTTATGTAATCTGGACTTCGGGAATATGGAGCGCCTATCGGCTCTAAAACAACATCAACTCGTTTAGGGCTTTGGGCTGTTTCAGCAAAAGCCGGATCGCCAAGTTTATAAATAAAATCGTATAGGTCTTTATATCTTATATCTGGTTCAGCCGCGGTAAATTTATGGTTAGTTTTAGGAGTCACCTTTAATTTATATCTGCCATCTTTATTTATTAAAATATTATATTTCCCCATCTCATCTATTAAAACATTATTAGTGAAAGTATTTGAAGATGGATTACCATTTTCATCCAATAAAGTCACTACTGCTTCGCCTTTCCCAAAGGGCTCAAGAGAAACTGAATCAAAAACCCGTCCGTACGGATCCCAATAAATTTGTTCGCAATCTTCTACACTTCCAGAAATAATCAAGGGTAACTCAGCCTGTTGCTGAGTGGCATTTTCTCCTTCAGCTCCAGCTCCTAATGGCTCAGGTGTATGAGCGGCGTATATATAGTATCCGGTATGATCTTGGACATTTACCAGTTGACCTGGTTCATTTATTACTCCCGGGCTGAAAAAATTATTTCCTGAATCCAATTGTACAAATCCGGTGTTAGGCACACAGCCAACACTCGGCAAACACGTAACAATATCACATCTCGTTTTTGCCGAACATGTCCCGGTAAAAGTACCGGGTTCAACCGGTCGGGGATATCTTCCAAATCCATTCGTAGGAGTAAAAGTAATGCATTCTACTATAACATCCTCTTGTAAATCGGAAGGGGATGTTTCCGCAAAAACGTTTGGCTTAAAAACAAAGACCATTGTTAACAAAATCAGAAAAATATACAAAAGGAAGAATTTTCTTTTCATAATATTTTATTTATAGTTTTTTAAAAATAAAAAGTCAAATGATTTTTGTTATAATCTTTCTATGAAACCCAAGTCCATTGTCTTTGTTGCTCTGTTATTTGTTGTTCTCAGCTTCATCCTCGGCGTCCGCTATGGACAAAAAGTGGAAAAAACTAATAAAGTAGTTGACTTTGTTCTATCTATCACCCCTACTCCTCGACCGCCGACGCCAACACCGATCACCTACCAAGAATACAAAAGCCGCAAATGGGGCCTGAAGTTTACCTATCCTGCGGGCCTTGAAGTTAAAGAATCTTCCAAAACTCCGGAGATTTTCTTTGTACTTCCTTCTGTCATCCTGAGTCCTTCGACTTCGCTCAGGATAAACTCCGTCGAGGGATCTAAATAATTGATAAAAAGAAGTTAGGTTCTGGCCATATGTGTCCATTCTTGAACTCTTTCACCAACCAATAAAGGGCAGGCTTGACAAAATAACCTTCTAAGAGCTTCTAGACTAGTATTAAACGATTTCTTCTTTTCTAAGCTATCTATGCTAGAGTATACATTTTTATTAGCTTCATGCTGAATATACTATCATAAAAAACAGGTTAAGTCAATACTATGAGATAAAATTAGGAAAAATGATATACTTGTAATTGGAAAGTGGTTGTTAGAAAATTGAAAATGGTTATGGAAAAATGAAATACTTTAATATTGCTTATTTCGGCTCGTCGGATTTTTCCGCTGATTTTTTAGAAAAGCTAGTAACTGACACTTCGATTAAACGTTTAATCGAAGTGAAGTTCGTCGTCACCCAGCCTGACCGGAAGGTGGGACGGAAGCAAATCCTGACGCCAACACTGGTAAAAACCGTAGCACAAAGATATGAAATAAAAGTAAAATTCCAAATCCTAAATCTCAAATCACAAATAAATAATAAGTCTCAAATAAAAAATCCTAAACGTTTGGAATTTGGAAATTCGGATTTATTTGGAGCTTGGGATTTGGAACTTGATGCTTTAAAAAACATTGATTTTGCTCTTGTTTACGCTTACGGTGCTATTATCCCTAAAGACCTTCTCGCTCTTCCCAAATACGGCTTCTGGTGCATCCATCCTTCTCTTCTTCCTAAGTACCGGGGAGCTTCGCCAATGGCCACTGCCTTAATTAACGGAGATAAAACGACCGGCGTAACAATTATAAAAATGGATGAAAAGATTGACCACGGGCCAATAATTGCTCAGGAAAAATATGAAATTTTAGCGACTGACAAACGGCCGGATTTGGAAGTCAAGCTGACAGATTTGGCTTTTGAGATGTTTAAAAAGTTGATAGGTGAAGATGCCAAATTTTTTGCGACTTGGGAGGTGCGCAGCGGAGCGAGCACGCCCTTGGAGTTAAAAAATTTCGGTATCGAACCCTTAATAGAACAAAATCACCAACAAGTAACATATACTAAAAAGCTAAAAAAAGAAGACGGCTTTATCCCCTTTGAAAATTGGAAATTGAAAATTGAAAATTCCCCCGAAAAGATTTTTAATTTATTTCGGGGATTATATCCTTGGCCTGGCCTCTGGACCATTCTCCCCAACGGCAAACGCCTCAAGATAACCGATATGAAACTTTATAACTTTAAAAACTTTATAACTTTAAAACTCTTATCTGTTCAATTAGAAGGAAAAAAAGAAGTTGACTTTGAAACATTTAATAAAGCGTATAAGGTGTTTTAATATGTAAGAGCTTTGTGCGTATAGATATTATCTGTTGTATGACCTGATTTAACTTCACCAATAATAATTGGTCCGCCTTTTTTCTCTATCCATTCTTTTACTAACTTCAACGATGCTAGATAGCCGGCTATTTGTTGAGAGATGACAATGTTTGGGGTTTCAATTATTAAAGTTTTTGTGTCAGAAAAATCCCCTTCTTGTAAATGCTTGATTGCTTCTTGAAGTGGATATTTAATCTGGGCTGCCGCATTGGCTAAATATTTTCTTGAGATTTTAATGTTTTCTCCTGTTATATCGTCAACTTCAATTTGGATTATCTTCTTGCTAAATGGTAATCTAACAACAAAAGCTGAATTAGGTCTTCCAAAAAGGTCCGGATATCGCAATAGGTATAGGTGAAGTTGATAGAACTACAGCTTGAGGATTTTGCCTTTTTTGGCTTTCTCTGAAAGCGCTATCTCTCCCTAAAAATTTAGCAACTTTTTCATTTTTTCTTCTCGTAGGAGGAATACTTAATTCAGGATTAGTCACTGTGTGTAAAGAACCATTTTCTTGTAAAGTTAGAGATATTGGGTTAATTTGATAAGTTAAATGATCGACGACTGCCGCTATTATTGGCAATGGATCTTTTCTTAATTGAGCTACTTTTTGGGCAATTAGATGAGTCTGTAAAAAAACATCAGTGTGTTCAATCTGACTAATAAATTCGTCTAAATCATCCGCTTCAATCTCGGGGAACAAGGTTCTACTGGTTTTTAACTGTTGGTTTTTTCCATGTAATCCGCCACAGCCTGAAACAGGTATTTTATTAACTTCGTCTCCGTCATAATGACCAAGAACAACTGCTCGACCGATTGAAGGATGATTTAATAGATATTTAAAAGGCTCGGTTTCACCACTGGCAGCGATTGTTGAGATTGAAGCAATCGCTAGATCGTCAAACATTAAAGTAGACTGAAGTCTGGCGTCGCTGCATAAAATTACTAGAGTTAACTCGCTCGGCCTTCTTTTTGCTTACTGCCATCTTGAAATATTTTGAAGCGCTAATTCTGACCTGTTACTTGCAAGCAAGATCTGCGGTGATAATTCTTTAATTGAGTGTATTAGTGATTCTTGGTAATTAAGTACCATAGCGAAAGTTTTTATTATATCAAGTTTTTTAAACTTTAAAGAAGGAACCGACCAAATATCCAACTCCGGCGGAAAGCATACCAATGAGCATCATCTCCAACGCCTGTTTGAAAAACTGCCGACCCAATGTCATCTTCGCTTTGTAAAAGCCGACGAAAAATAGGGTAAGAGAAGACAGGACTAAAGACAGAACCATCGCTGTTTTTATTGTTAAAAAGAAAAACGGCAAAAGGGGAATAAACGAACCAACTAAAGCGGAAAAACCAACAATAATCGCCGTTGGCATTGCCTCTTTTCGGTCAACTTTTCCTAGCTTCAGCTCCTGCTCCATCATCACTCGCAACTAGGTATTTTTATCAGCGGTAATTCTTTCAATAATCTCATTTAGGACCTTTCCTTTAAATCCGTAGTTTTCATAAAGGGCTTTAATCTCTTCCCGCTCACCTTGAGGAAACTTTTCAATCTCATACCTTTCCCGCTCCAACTCTGACTGATAATAATCGGCCTCAGCTATTTTTGAGGTATAGGCGACCGCCGCCATTGACACCGACTCGGCAAAAGTGGCTGCTAAACCGGCGACGAGAACGATCTTTGAAGAAACCGTGGCCGCGGCAACCCCTAAAATCACACCCAGGACATTAACTATTCCATCTTGCCCACCTAAAATAATTTCCGGAAGATTGAAAGAGGTCTGATGGTCTTCTTTATGATGGATGGAGCGATGAATTCGTTCTTTTTCATGAGCGCGGCTAATCGCCATAAGATCACGATTTAAATAGCCTGTTCTTGCTTGGGAAACTCTGGACATAAAAAATTAAGAAAAGTTTATTTGTAGTAGCTTTTAATCTGAAACAAAAAATACAAAGAAATTCCTGTTCCGATGATGAGACCTCCCAGATTAAAGCTCACTATACTCTGGACTCCGGAGACTAGTGCCGCCCAGTAAAGCCAGCGCCAACCGGTCATCGCTCTTTTAAAAAGTCCCGGAATTGCCAACGCCTCCATAACGACGGTAATCGCGGTAAAAACTAATCCCAGACCAAAACTCATTCCCATCTTGATTCCCCCTAAAAATGCGAAAGGGCTCAAAAGGGTGCCAAACCCTAAAGTAAATAAAATTGCTGGTAGCGACAGAATAAGGAATATCAAACTAAGCCAAGGAGAAATTTTCACAATAAACTCCTTGAGACTATCCGGTAATCCCGGTAATTTTTTAACGAAAAAATCCTCAAGGGTCGTCTCGAATTTTGCCAAAGTTGACTGCCAGTCAGTATTTTTTACCTCTGATTTTGCCATAGATATTTAATTAATTATTAACGATCTAAAAACAGTATAACAAAATTTACTTGATTAATTCAACAAATTTATAAGAATAATTTTTGTCCTGGTGTTTTTCTTCAAAAACTTTTTTTTTAAACTCTGAATAGTCAGGAAAAAAAGCATCAGCGTCCGGATAATCTTTATCAACCAAAGTTAGATAGAGTTTATCCGCGTACTTCATTCCCTGTCTATAAATTTCTCCTCCACCAATGATAAAGATCTGCCTGCCAGCAGGCAGGTTTCTTTTTGCTTTTTCTATAGCTTCTTCTATTGAGTTTGAGGCTAGACACCCTAAGGGTGTCCAGGCACGATTTCTTGTCACAACAATATTAATCCTATTTGGCAATGGCCGTCCGAGAGATTCAAACGTCTTTCTTCCCATAATAACCACCTGTCCTTCGGTGATTTTCTTAAATCTTTTGAAGTCCTCGGGAATGTGCCAAAGAAGTTTATTATCTTTTCCCAGCTCCCGATTTTTCCCAATAGCAGCAATAATATTAATCATAATTACAAATGTTTAAATATTTATCATTGGTAATTTGAATTTGATTTGTGGATTTGTTATTTGTCATTTGTAATTTATCTTGTTGAATTATTTAATTTCAAATATGTTTTTGTTCTTTCCAAAATATCCTCCGGTAACGCTTAATGGCGCCCTAATCGCTGGATACGATTGGTAATTTTCCAAGACGACATATTCTGGCTTAAAACTATCTATCGTCTTGAAATCGTGATTAAAACTGACTTTGGGAAAAGGTAAAGGTTTTCTTTTTAACTGTTCTTTTACCTGTTCAAGATGAATTTTATAAATATGGACGTCGCCGAAAGTATGGATAAAATCACCTGTTTGATATCCGGCAACTTTCGCAATGATTAATGCTAATAAAGCATAACTGGCGATATTAAAAGGCACTCCCAAAAAAATATCGGCGCTTCGTTGGTAAAGCTGTAGGGAAAGTTTTCCGTCGTTGACATTTAACTGATACATGTTGTGACAGATGGGAAAATGCGAGGTGTCTTTATATTCTGCCATCGTATATAAATACTCTGGATTCCAGGAAGTAATAATCGCATTGTGGCAAGCCGGGTCCTGAATTACTTCATTGATCGCCCAACTTAATTGATCTATAGTACGGGTAGGCTTGCCCACCGTAGCTTTAGCGGAGGTGGGCCAACGTCTCCAAAGCTCTCCGTAAATGCGGGGTAAATTCCCCCACTTTTCCGCAAACTTTCCACTAGTTTTAATCCTTTCAATAAATTCTTCTTTTGTCATTTGTGATTTGTGATTTGTTATTTTGTATCTCCTGTACGGATAGTCGTCCCAGATATGGACATTGTTATCAACTAAATATTTTATGTTCGACTGTCCTGACAAAAACCAATAAAGTTCATGTAAGACTCCTTTCCAATAGACTTTTTTCGTCGTTAAAAGAGGAAATTCCTGACTCAAATCAAATCTCAACTGCCTGCCAAAGACAGAATAGGAAACGTCCCCTGTTCCCCGATCGATTTTCTTAACGCCGTTTTTCAGGATATCCTTTAGGAGATCTAAATATTGTTGTTCGCCTAAGTTCATAATGATTAAATAAATGAAAAAATGAATTAAATGTATTTAATCATTTAAACATTTATTTCTTTATTTGCTTATTTTGACATTTTTCTGCTTTTTTATCAACCTGTATATTTCTCCCAGCAAATACAACGATCCGGTAATAACAACTATTTCCTTTTTCATTTCCAGAGCTAATTTAAAAGCCTTTTCTGGTTGGTTAATAATTCGATAATTTCTAAAACGCATTTTTTCTAAACTTTCTCTAATCGCCTCTGGATTTTCTGAAAGTTGAATTAATTCCTGGCTATCAACAAAAAAACTGGTAATAGTGATTTTTGAAGCAAGAGGAACGAGGTGGCGAAGCATGCTTTGATAGTCCTTACCTTTTTTGAAAGCGATTAAAAAATGGAATTTCCTTTTTGGATATTTTTCTTTAAGAGCATTTGTAAACGCTTCCATTTTTTGCGGGTTATGAGCGCCGTCAAAAACAACGGTTTTTCCTTTTATCTTTCTTATATCAAACCGTCCGGGAAAATGAGCTTTTTCAAAAACTTTTTTAACGTTTTCTTGAAGGATTATAAATTCGTCTCTCTGACCTAAAAAATTAACCGCTGCCAACGCTAAACCAGCATTTTCTCTTTGATAGTCACCGATTAAATTTAATTTAAAACTAAACCGATTGTTTTTCCCGACAAAAAAAACCTTTGCCTGTTTTTTTTCTGCCACCTGTTGAATAATCTTTTTAGCCGAAGGTTGTTGATAGATAGAAATCACCTGGCTATTGTTATTAATAATCATTGCTTTTTGAAAAGCAATTTCCGGCAAAGTCTTACCCAAAATTTCCATGTGGTCATAGCCTATCTTCGTTAATACGGTTACTTTATCTCTTCTATCAACAACATTTGTTCCGTCATACCAACCGCCCATTCCGGTTTCAATGACAGCATAATCGACTTTTTTTTCAAAAAAAATGACAAAAGCCAACCCAATCAAAATTTCAAAATAGGTCAGCGACCCATAAGAAGTCTGCCCGACAGTATTAATTATCGGAATGATTTTTTTTAAATAAAAAATAAACTCTTTTTTACTAATAATCTTATTGTTAATTTGAAACCGTTCCCTCACGTCTGTTAAATGAGGAGATTGATGAAAACCAACCTTAAAGCCATGGGCATATAAAAGAGAACTAATTAGATAACAGGTTGATCCTTTTCCTGAAGTTCCGGCAATATGAACTACTTTCAACTTATTTTGCGGATCGCCTAGAAGATGAAGAAAGTATTTAGTTCTTTTTAATCCTAACTCTCCGGAAAACTTTTGCTGAGAATTTTTGGGAATATAAAGAGCAAGGAATTGTTCAGCCTGAGCAAAAGTGCGAAGTTTCATTGAAAAACAAAATGATTAAATGACATTTATTTATTTGTTTATTTTATTATTCAATCATTTATTTAATTATTTCTTTATTTGATTATTTTGACATTAAATTTGCCGCTCACGATTTTTAGTCGTGATGCGGCCTCCCTGCCACTGTCCTTTATACTGCGTTCCTCCTCCATCAACCTGATAAAACTGGGCATGGGCGATCCGGCAACCCATTTCTAAAGTGACAGGAATCGGCCCTTCATTTTTTAAAGCAAAAGTTAATTTACCCTGATACCCCGGAGCTACATTTCCCGTGCGAAGGAATAAGCCGCTTCTGAATGTCGTTGTTCTTGGTTTAATATTTACGGTAATATTTAAAGGCAGGTTAAATTTTTCTATTGTTGTCACTAAATAAAATTCTCCAGGTTTAATAATGATTTTATTAACTTTTAACTTTTCACTTTTAACTTTTAACTTTATTTTCGCTGTTTCTCTATGAGTAACACCAAGAAATGCTCTTCCTGATATTTCATAGACTTCACCCAAACGGAGATCAAACCCCGCCCCTTCAGGAGAAGTTAATTCTCTCCTTGCTAATCCCTCAACTAGTTTTTTTTCCTTAACTAACTGCAATAATTTCTTCGGTCCTAAAATCATATTGTGCTAATTGTAAAAGATATCTTTACAAAGTGCAATAAATAATATAATATTTATTTCTATGTCCACCCATATCTGCGATGCTTTAATAGTTGCCTGCATTGATTTTCGCTTTCAAAAATATATTCAAAACTGGTTGACAAAAAAATTTAAAAATAAAACCTACGACTATGTTGGTTTTGCCGGATCAACAAAAAACCTAGATATAATTATGAATCAACTTGATATCTCAGTCCGACTCCATCATATAAAACAGGTGATATTGATTCATCACGAAGACTGCGGTGCTTACGGAAAAGAATCTACCCACGACCGCCATGCTAAAGATTTGAAGAAAGCCGAAAAATTAATCAACAAAAAATACCCTGATCTCAAAGTCGATCTTTATTATCTTCATCTTGACGGAGAGTTTGAGGAAATAAAATAACTGCTTCCTCTTGACAAATTTAGAGCCAATAGTTTACAATATAAACTGTAAGTATAAAAATTTCATATATCTGGTTTTTTTTGAAAAATGAATTTCCTTTAAATGAACCAGTTTTTAAAGCCCAGACTGGTTTTTCTCTTAAACAGGGACTCAAACTTGCCATAAAAAAAACTAAATCTATTGCTAAAAACAAACTTCTTCAAGGCATGGGCGAGCTTTTGGACGAGAAACAAAAAGTCTGGGTGAAAAATAATCTTCAAAAAGATTTGATTTTCTATGTTAATTTATATCTCAGAAATCTATGAAAAAAGTCTTTGTCTATGATCCAACTGCATCCGATAAACTAAGTTCTGTCCGCGGCGTCGGCCGCTATCTCCAGATTTTAAAAGAAAACTTTCCTAAAAATACGATTTTCACGGATTCTTTAAAACGGATTTCTGCAGATTCTGTTTTTGTCAACCCCTTTTATAATTTTCTAACAACCCCTCTAACTTTAAAAAGGATTACCCAAAAACAGATCGCAATCATCCATGATTTGATTCCTTTAAAATATCCTACTCATTTCCCCGCTGGAGTCCGTGGAAACATAAATATTTTTTTAAACAAACTTGCTTTGAAAAATTACGACCTGATAATTACTGATTCTGAAGCCTCAAAAAGAGATATTATGGAAAAGTTGCAAGTTAAAAGTTATAAGATAAAAGTCATCTACCCCTGTTTACCGAAATTATTTACGGAAAAATCCCAAATTCTAAATCTCAAATCACAAATAAATCCTAAATTTCAAAAACAAAATTCCAAACGTTTAGAATTTGGAGCTTTTAAATTGTTTGGGTCTTGGAATTTGGACCTTGGTGCTTACTGTATGTATGTTGGTGACGCCACCTGGAATAAGAATCTGGTTAATCTCGCTCGAGCAATAAAAATTATTAATGTTACCTGTATATTTGTGGGAAAAGTTTTTAACGAAGCGGTAGATGTAGCGAGTGAAGAGACTCTTCGAGAAGCGGATTGCCGAGATAATCGGCAGAGCCTCGCAGAAGAGAAGTATCACGAGCGACAGAATCTACCGCGAGCAAATCATCCTTGGCAACGCGAACTAAAAGAATTTTTTGAATTAACAAAAAACGATCGTCGGTTCATTTTTGCCGGATTTTTACCCGACTCTGACCTGTTAAAACTTTATCAACAAGCTAGGCTAAACATCCTAGCTTCACGCGACGAAGGATTTGGGTTTTCTTTCCTTGAAGCTGCTTCTCAAGGATGCCTCAGCGTTCTTTCTGACATTCCTGTTTTAAAAGAAATTTCTGATGGAAATGCTTTATTTTGCGACCCAAAAAATCCTTATGACCTTGCCGATAAAATCGGAGAAATATATTTTAATAAAAATATAAGAAATAAAGTTGGTCAACTAGCAAAAAAACGAAGTGAATTTTTCTCTAAAAAAAAATTCAGAAGTAAATTTTTAAAAATCATCTCTTGATAATTAATTATTTTTCTGGTAATTTCTAAGATGCAAATATCTTATGTCTATTATTAACAGTAAAACTGGCAAAATTAGAAAAACCTATTCTATCAAAGAACTAATCAAAGCCGCCAACTACATGAGAGGAATGAGCCTCGTCGCCTTAAACTGCGCCCGGTCCGGCCACCCTGGCGGCACCTTATCAATTATGGATATCACCGCGGCTTTATATCTAAAAGTCAGCAATCATGATCCCAAAAATCCTGACTGGGAAGACAGAGATCGGATTATATTTTCTGCTGGTCATAAAGCTCCGGCTCTCTATGTTGGCTTAGGCATATCAGGTTATTATCCTCTTGAAGAAGTAGTCACCTTGCGAAAATTTAGCAGCCCTTTCCAAGGTCATCCTCACTGGTTAAAACTAGCGGGAGTGGAGATGTCAACCGGTTCCTTGGGTCAAGGTCTTGGGATTAGCGTCGGATTTGCCCTGGCCGGAAAATTAAATAAAAAAAAATACAAAGTTTATGCCATCACTGGAGACGGTGAATGGGATGAAGGATCGATGTGGGAAGCAGCCATGAGCGCGGCCAACTTTCACCTTGATAATTTAATTGTCATTGTTGACCGTAACTATCTGCAGATTGATGGCAATACCGAAGAGGTGATGAAGCTTGGCGAAATAGAAAAAAAACTTAAAAGCTTTGGTTTTGCCATATTTGTCATTGATGGACACAATATGGATGTGATCGTAAAAACTTTGGAAAAAGCGAAGAAAGTTATAGGTAAACCTGTGGCCATCATTGCCAAAACCATTAAAGGAAAAGGTGTCTCTTTTATGGAAAATCAAGCTAAATGGCACGGTGTTGCTCCTGATGACGAACAGTTAGCTACTGCTTTAAAAGAGTTAAAACTCACTGATAAAATCAATCTCGCTTCTCTCAAAGAAAAAGCGATTGCTTTCCAAAAAAAGGCTGACAAAATCGTGGAAAAATTAGTCCCCAAGTTTAAAAAAGATTACTTCTGGAATATCGCTGAAAAAATGAAGGTTGTAATGGAACCAACCAGATTTGGTTTTGGTAAATCTTTGGCAGAAAATGGTAAAGACGAACGAGTGGTTTGCCTAGGTCTTGATATTTCCGACTCGGTAAAAATCAGTGATTTTTACAAAAAATTTCCTGAGAGAAAATCAAGATTTTTTTCCATGGGAATTCAGGAGCAAAATGCCACCGTGGTGGCCGCTGGCCTGGCCAAAGAGGGAAAACTTCCGGTGATGTCAACCTACGGCGTTTTCTGTTCCCAAAGAAACAGTGACCAGATTAGAACCTCGGTCTGTTATGGAGAGTTGAATGTTTTTTTTGGCGGTGCTCATGGAGGAATATCAGTTGGAGCTGATGGAGCCACTCATCAATCTTTGGAGGAGATCTTTAGCGTCGGCTGTCTGCCCAATATGAACTTCGTTATCCCTTGTGACTCAATTGAGACAAAAAAAGCTACCGACTATCTTTTATTTAAAATAAAAGGTCCAAAATATTTAAGATTTGCCCGCGAAGCAACTCCAATTGTTACTGATGAAAAGACGCCGTTTGTTTTTGGACAGGCTAATATTTATCGCTTCCGGGGAATAAAAGATAATTTTAAAGATGCTTTTGATGTTTATCTTGCTTCAAAATACAAAAATGAAAATGAGAAAGTAGCCATTTTAGCCTGTGGTCCTGAGGTACCAGAGGCAATGCGGGCTGCTTGGATCTTAAAAGAACAGTTCAAAATCGAATCAAGAGTTGTCAACATTCACACCATTAAACCTCTTGACAAAGAAGCCATTATAAAAACGGCTAAAGAAACAAAAATTATCGTTACGGCTGAAGAGCACCAAAAAGGCGGTTTTGGAAATTTAGTCAGCGCCGCTATCATGGAGGCTAACCTAAAAAATGCTCCTAAATTTGCTATGATTGGAGTTAATGATCGTTTTGGTGAGTCAGGCCAACCATGGGAACTTTTAAAGGCATTCGGCTTAATCGCCGAATTTATTGCTCAAAAAGTTGTTAGTTTAATTTAATAATATGAAATACGCTTGCGGGCTTGATTACCTTTATGCCGAAGGCGCTTTTGTCTGGGGTGACTATGCCATTAACCAGGAAAAAGAAAGTGGTCAACCAGTACTCCGTCTTCAGATCGGTCAGCCTGACTTTCCTCCTCATCGGTTAGTCAGACAGGCAATCGCCGAGGCCTATTTGGAAGGAAAAACCGGCTATGGCTCAACCTTGGGACTGGAACCGGTTCGAAAAGAAGTTGCCAAAGAAGTCCAACGTTATTACAAAAAAGCAAAGATCAGTAAAGATAATATTGCCATTACATCAGGCGGAGGAAAAGCGGCTATCTGCGTTATCTGTCGTGCTTTAATTAATAAAAAAGATAGAGTATTAGTCCCCTGTTATGACTATCCGGGGCATCTCGGTGGTATTTCTGATGCTGGAGGAATTTGGCTGCCTTATAAACTACTTGAGAAAAAGAACTATGACATTGATGTTTCTGACCTGGAAAAACAGATTAAAAAAATCAAGGCAAAGTTTGTCTTTCTTCTCTCACCCAGTAATCCTACTGGAGGCGTTGCCTCTTATCAATCATTAGAAAGACTGGCTTTTTTGGCCAATAAGTTTGATTTAACGATTATTACCGATGAAATCTACCGCGGCCATGTGTTTGAGGAAAAATTTCTCTCAATTTTAGATTTTCCAGGCATGGCTAAAAGAACCGTGATTATTGATGGACCAGGGAAAAGGAACTGTCTGCCTGGGATAAGAGTTGGTTATATTATTGGACCAGCCAGTTTTATTGACGGCCCGGTAAAAAAAATCAGCAATGTCCGTTTCAGCTGCCCACCGACTCCGGAACAGTTAGGACTGGCGAAAACTATTAATCATCCTCAGGTCATTAAGTATATTGACGAAATGAAAAACGAGTTTAAAAAAAGACGCGACTACGTGGTTAAAACTTTAAATACGATTCCGGGAATTTTTTGTCCTAACTCAGGCGGTGCTTTCTATGTCTTTCCTAATATCTTAAAAACAGGATACACCGGTGAAAAGTTTGCTAAGAAACTATTAAAAGAAAAAAATGTCTGCGTCTTACCTGGTGAGTCATTTGGCGGCGGGATGAGAGATCCTGAAACTGGTAAACCATACGGCACCTATTCAATCAGAATCTCAATTGCCAGCTCCATAGAAACTCTAAAGGAAGCGCTGAAGAGAATAAGAGACTTAATTGTTAAAAAATAACTTCCTAGCATTCTTCGTTGTCACTTTAATTAAACGTTTAATCGAAGTGTTTTTCAACTTAGCAATAAACTCGGCAATAATTTTTATATTTTTTGGTTCATTGGGAAACTTTCTTTCCGGAGATAGATACGGTGAGTCTGTTTCTAAAACTAAAAGCTCTAAAGGAATTTTTTTAATAAATTCCTGTTTGTCTTTTCTGTAATTAATATCTCCATCTATTCCAATAAACATCTTGTGCTTTTTGGCAAACTCCAACAACTTCTCATCCGGCTCGCAACAATGGAAGACAGAGTGATAAGTGATGAGTGATGAGTGATGAGTTAGAATTTCTAAAATTTCCTTCTTGGCTTCACGGTTATGAATAATCAAGGCTTTCTTGTACTTATGCGCTAATTTAATCTGTTCTACAAAAAACTCCTTCTGCAACTCAATAAATTCTTTATGAACTTTATAAACTTTATGAACGTTATAAACTGTCTTTTTATATTCATGTTTATCAAGTCCGACTTCTCCGACGGCAACGACCTTATTACTAATTAACAGCTTTTCTATTTCAGATAAACCAGAATAATCAGATATATCAGATCTATCTGAATTCTTCTGGTTTCTGATTCTTTCTGATTCTGCCGATCTTTTCTGATTTATCTGATAAACGTGGTGCGGATGAATCCCGACGGCCGCATACACGCCATCGTACTTTTCCGCAATCTCCACTGCTTTTTTTGAAGTCTCAATATCTGTTCCAGGAACGACTATATGACTAACTCCGGCTTTTTTTGCCTCAGCAATCACCTCTTCTACCCGACCAGCGAAAACTTGGAAATTAAGATGACAGTGAGTGTCGAAAAACATGTTATAATTTTATCATGACCATCTTCATTGGTGCTGACCATCGGGGTCTTGAGCTGAAAAACGCTATTCTCGAATATCTTCATGAAAAAAACATCCGCATTGAGGACCTCGGTCCCTATGAACTTGATCTTTTGGACGACGCGACTGACTTTAGTCAAAAGGTGGCTCAGGCGGTTCTTCAGAATCCAGACAACCACCTGGGTATTGTTATCTGCGGCTCAGGCTGTGCTGTCTCCATGGCCGCCAACCGCTTAAAAGGCGTTCGCTGCGGACTGGCGATGAATCCTAACCAGGCCAAACATATCAGGGAAAACGATTTGGTCAATGTCCTGGCTTTAGCCGCCGACTATACGCCTCTTGAGGAAATAAAAAAAATCATTGATGCCTTTTTGGCTGCCTCTCCGAGAAGCGAGGAAAAGTATCTCCGCCGTGTCAAAAAACTTGATGAATGAAAGATATTTGTAGGTTATAGTCTATAGACAAAATAAAGTCAATGTTCAGTCTTTAGCCTCATTGTTAATTAATATTTCCGCAGGATTAATATTGACCTTGATGACGACGACAAATAAATTAACCTTGTCAGTAAATTTAGTTTTTGCTATTATTAGTTTTAAGTTGGCAGTTGATTTAGAAAGTGTCAATAAACCATATGTTAGATCTCACAGAAAATCTTAATCGGTTTCAGATCGCTTTTGGGATTGCCCTTATTGTCCTTTTACTTTTTCTTATTTATGAACGGTTGAAAAAGAATAAAGTTTAACACCTTCATTAAAAAAATAATCCCCCTAAAACCTGAAGAAAATTGAGGGTATGAGTGATATACTTCTATTTTTACCATATGTCAAAAAAGTTGACAATTATTTTATACTATGGTATAAATTAGTCATATGAAAAACCGCTATATATCTGATAATATTATTAACGACCTTAAAGAAAAGATGGTCTTTGTGGCCGGGCCACGTCAAGTGGGAAAAACTACTTTAGCCAAATATCTTGGTCAAAACGCATTCTCTTCATTTTCTTATCTAAGCTGGGACTATCAACCAGATAGAAAAAAAATAATCAGATTTCAGCTGCCTACGGAAACTGAATTATTAATTTTCGACGAACTTCATAAATATAAAAAATGGCGAAATTATATTAAAGGAATATTTGATAAACATAAAAATGATTATTCTATCCTTTTAACTGGCAGCGCTCGACTTGATATTTATAGAAAAAGCAGTGACTCACTGGTCGGTAGATACCATCAGTATATCCTTCACCCTTTTAGTTTAGCCGAATTTTTAGGAATAAAAACAAAGAATCAACCATTTAATAAACTTAATTTCTCAAAAAATGACCAAGGCCAGGGTGTTTTGCAAAAACTTATTAAATATGGTCCTTTCCCCGAGCCATTGTTAAAACACGATGAGACTCACTGGCGAAGGTGGCAGATAGAAAAAAATGATAGGTTGGTAAAGGAAGAAATAAGAAGTCTGACGACGATTGAGGATCTTTCCGCAGTTCAGATCTTGGTTGAGCTGCTTCCGGATAGAGTTGGTTCGCTGTTGTCTGTAAATAACTTAAGAGAAGATATGGAGATAGCTCATAAAACCTTAGTTAATTATTTAAGAATTCTCGAATTATTTTATTTTCATTTTCAGATCTATCCTTATGCCAGAAAAACTATCAGATCATTAAAAAAAATGTCAAAATTATATCTTTGGGATTGGTCGGTCATCGAAAAAGAAGGAGTAAAGTTTGAGAATCTGATTGCTGCCCATCTATTAAAGTATGCTCATTTTTTAAAAGATAGTCTAGGTCATAAAACAAAGCTTTATTATCTTAGAGATAAAGAAGGCAGAGAAGTGGACTTTCTTTTTACTGTTGATGATCGACCCTGGTTTGCTGTCGAGGTCAAATTGGAAGAAGAAAAATCTTATCTTGGCTATTATCAAAAAAAACTAAAAATACCTTTTGTTTATCAGGCAGTAAAAAAAACAGGAATAGATTGTCTAAAAGAAGATGTCAGGATAATAAGCGCAGATAAATTTTTAACGGCTTTTGTTTAAGTCCTCCGCCACCTTTTGGTTTGTAAGAGTTCACGCTTCTTGACAGAAAAACGCATCTTTGTCAAAGCTCATCCTAGATTGAGGTTTTTTATCTACAGAACTTACGCAATTAATTATAATTTAGAGCGTCATGTTGAGCGATAGCGAAACATCTCTCGCGAATGCGAGTCTCAAATAAATTGAGAGATTCTTCTCTTCTGCTAAAATTGAGGGTAGGAAATCAGAAAATAATGCATCTTGACAAATTTAATGCAAAACTGTATATTTAATGCATATGCAACAAATAGTCACAATTACAGATCAAGGCCAAATTACTATTCCCGCCTCAATGCGTCGGGCTATGTCTCTTGATCAATATAATAAAGCCTTAGTAAAAATTGAAGACAGAAAGCTTTTAATAGAACCAATCGTTGATCTTTTATCTCTTGGCGGAATGCTTATTGACAAATCAAAAAAACAAAAAAATATTGACAAAATTATTGAGTTAGAAGAAAAAATAATTTCAAAAATGATCAGATGAAAAAATATTTTCTTGATACTAATGTTATTTTACGTTTTTTGCTTAAAGATAATAAAAGATATTATAACCAAGCAAGAAGTTATTTTGAAAAAGCAAAAAATAGCGAAATAGAATTAAACCTCATTCCTGAAGTCTTGTTTGAAATTGATTATGTCCTTAGGGGAGTTTACTCCCTGTCAAAAAACGAGGTTGTTGATGTTCTTTTAAAACTGATAAAATCACCCTATCTAAAAATTTCCAATCGTGGACTACTTATTACAATAATTGAAAAATATCAATTGACCAATGTTGATTTATTTGACATTTATCTATATTATTATTCTCTTAGTAAAGAAGCGTCGGTTCTTTCATTTGACAAAGATTTTAGTAAAATCTCAAAATAGATAGTTTTTTCCATGCTAAAATTGAGGGTATGGATGAAAGATGGTATATTGTTATTCTTTTCTTTCTCTAACGCTCCAAAATTACCCTTTTGTAGTCTATAACCTACTGACAAAAACAAGAAGATAGTTTAAAGTAAAATCATGAAATTATATTTACCACATCTCATTACCTTTCAATCGATATTATCAGATCTTTGCGCCGCCTTGATTTTTACCTTAATAACTCTAAAAAGTCTTATTAATTTATTGTTTTATTTATTTTTGATAATTATTGTATACTTATTAGCAGTTAAGTTTCAGCAACTAATACAAAAGTATGTTTAACTTTGATGCGTTTTTTAAAAACCAACAGCTTCCTTTTGCCTTGCTTTTAGTGGCTTTTTTGCTTATGTTGGTTTTTTTTGCCAAGGTCGATAAACAGACGGGGAAAAAATAATCCTTCTAAAACCTGCTAAAATTGAGGATATGAAGATTTATAATTATTAAATAATTATCTGTTGACATTGTACATATATTAGTATATTATTAAAACGACATGAAAAAGTTTAGATTTAACGAAGATAAAGATAAAATCTTAAAAGAAAAAAGAGGTTTAGGTTTTAAGGATATTATTAAAGCAATTAATAAAGGTAAGCTTATTAAAATTATTGATAATCCAAATAAAAAGCAATATTTAAAGCAAAAAATTTATCTTATTTTAATAAAAGATTATGTTTTTGCCGTTCCTTGTATAGAGGAAGAACAATATATTTTTTTAAAAACTATTTATCCTAGTAGGAAATATACAAAAAAATATTTAATAAAAATTAAAAATTCAACAAAATAATATGAAGCTAAAAAAATCAGCTTTTGAGCCATTAGATGATTACGAAAAACAGTTAATTAAAGATATTGAAAACGATGAGTTTGTCGAGGTGCCAAATCAGAAAAAAGAAATAAAAAGAATTACATCATATGCCAGAAATATGTTAAAAAAAGATAAAAGAATCACTATTAGAGTAGCTAAAGAAGACCTGAAAAAAATTCAAGATAAGGCGGTTGAAAGTGGAATTCCTTATCAGACTTTAATTAATGCTCTTATTCGACGCTATGCCAATGGCAGGATAAATATAAGCATTTAATTATTCTTCTCTCTTCTTTCTGCTAAAATTGAGGGTATGACAGGCAAACAAGAAATGGCTTCAGATATTTCACCAGTGTTAGCACATATAAACAATGTTCTTCAACCAACTAAAATTCGCCAACTATTGGCTTTCGGACTAGCATCATTCCAAAAAGAAATTGATAAAATAACAAGTGCTTTACCTAAAGAAAGATCAGAAACAGCAATAAGTATTGATGAAATATTTCCTGTTACACACAGTCTATATTTTAATCCTATCTATCCTTATCCTTTTGATTTAAAATCTAGAGATAGTTTTCCCGAAGATTTACATGAATTTTTAGACAGTGTTTTTAAGCAACCAGAGGAATTAATAGGAAAAGAAAGATTAAAACAAATCTTTGGCAATGATCCAGAGCCGATATTTTTTTTATCTCTTCTTTACTCTTTTCAAGGAAACTTAGCTTTAATGGATTCAATTAGCTCTTGGCTTGCTGGAGGAAGTGAACCGGCAAAAAACCAGTATAAAAATATCAGAAATAAAACTCAGGCTTTTATAACCGTTGCCAAAGAAGTTCTTTCCAGTAATCCTCTAGAATTAGATAAAGAGTTAGCCTCGGCCTTAAGCGATGATTTGATGTCTAATCCGCATGAAGAGTTGGAACGAGCACCGGTAGATGATTATTTTCCTCCCCGATTAAACAGGCAAATGTTAACAAAGCTTTATAAAATAATTAATCCCTTAACGCCATCTCCGGCTGATCTTGAATTAAAAAAATTTCTTGAAAGTCCAGGCATTCTTAATATGATAGTCGCTTTAGATAAACTTTTTTTGCTAAGGCTTAATGGTATCGTCGCTAATAGTATTGGACAGGCAGTCGAACAAAAACGCCAAAATAAAGCTAAAAAGATCGGAGCTGAAGCAGGAGTTGATTATCGAACTGGGGAAATTTTCGATGATGAATTGTTTACTAATTGGTCTGGTGGATCTCTACCTAAAAATATTCTAGAGTTAATCAATTATAAATCATCAGATGACCGTAGTTCTTCTTTTTACGAATGGGCAGAAATACCCATAAGAAAACTGGTTAAAATGCTCGGCTTTTTGACTTTTGAACTACAGGCCCAACAAAATCCTGAATGGCTTAGTCAGTTGATTAATAATCCTCCATCTGATTTTCGCAATAGAATTATAATTAATCTATCTAATCTTGGTTTAAAGTTTCCGGTTGATATTTTAACATCGATTAATGAAGTTGAGTTTTTTATAGGCTCAAGTATAATTGGAAGTAGAGACTTAAAACAGTAGGGATTGGTAGTTGTTTTTCAATTTGTTATAGGGTATAATTTAAACCAAGTATGATCTCTACTATGAATAAATTAGAATTATTAGCAACATCATTAGCTTTAGGCGGCTGTACTTTATTAAGTCGCAGCGTTCCTACAGAAGTTAGACCCATTCTTACACCTCCAATTCCTACTTCCGAACAGGTTCTTAGACATTTTACAGATTTAAATATCCAGGTGTTAAGAGGAAGCGATGTTAATCTTGAAGAACAAAGCCTATTAGAACTCTCAAAAGCTTATAATAGTTTTCTTACTGCCAGTCAAAAAGGTGAACTTAGTTATATAACAAGCGACCCAAACAATCCTTTAAAAACCGGCGCTCTTACCGAATCCGTTGCCGGCGCTTTAAATATTGATGCTAAAAATCTTCCGGACGGCGCTATTAACTATGCTCTGCTTCCAACCGAGATTAAGTTTGGTAATCAGGCGTCAGTTTTTTATCAACCGGTGTTAATCAATGCTATTGACCCTTCAACTGGAAATCAATATCAAAAAGTAGTAATGTTTGGCAGTAGTGATGGACAAAACTGGGGATTAGTCAGTTTCACTCAGGGTTCGGTTAATATTTTATCTTCTCAAAATGCCGGTGTTATTATTGAAGGCACTAATACTGTCTATACTTCTTTTGATAAAGGTAGTCCGCCTCAAATTACCTCTATTCTTATTGCTGGTGGAGAAAATGGTGCTCTTTTCCAAAGTGCCATGTATGCGAGAGGTAACAACGGAGAATTTGAGTTGGTTCTGCGCGATCAAGAAGGGACAGAAAGCGGACCTTTGACTAACTCAGATGGCTTGTTTGAGGTTAGTCCTCCAACTGATAATCAAAGTCCGACTCCTTCACCTTTTAAATTTGATGTATCATTAGTTAATTATAAAATAGAGTCTCCTCCTAAGATTGAAACCCCGACCCCGACCGCCACCGCCACCGCGAAGCCGACCGAAACCCCGACGCCAACTGAGGCACCAAGAATGACATTGGAAGATTGGAAAGAAGTATTCACTGGACCATACACTGCACAGAATGGGGAAACTTATAATGATTTAGGAGGAATATTCAATGAGAATGTTGACATTTTGACTGATCCTGATCAAGTTAAAACGTTGCCTTTAGGAAGCCCAATGATGATTTTAAATCCTGACGGGACAATTATAGTTTATAGCGATCCCGATGTTGCCGCTGAAAGAGTTGAAAAGGGAGCGATTGTCCTGATTGATCAAAGTAGTCCCTATCCAAACGTCATCTCTAAATATGCGCTCCTTGCTGCTGCTCGGCAGTACCAAGATGGAAACAAAAATTTCTCTGTACAATATAATGAAAATTCTGTCGGTAAGTTTCCCTTTGATGGTAGGTATGGTATTAGTATTAATCTTAATGAGAAGGTGTTACAGATAACTCTCGATGACGGCACAATAATTACCCCTATAATGGCAATGCCTAAACACTTTGAGGTTCGTCATGCTTATGTTGTTGAAAAATCATTAACTCTTGAACAAGCAGGCATAATAATAACTAATCCAGATAATTGGTTAGACCAAGTACTTAAGGCTGGGTATGACGCGATAGTTGTTTACCCATGGTAATAAAATTTGTGATACTTTATGGTCGTTATTTTTTTAGTTCTTGCCCAGCTTACGAAGATTTGATAATATAGATCTCAGATGTTTATAAAAAAGTTTTTTATATCTTTCTTATCTTGTCTGGTTCTAACTCTTGTAATTTTGTTAGTAAAACCTAATAAAATAGTCCTAGGGTTAACCTGTACAGGTGGAAATTACCAGCTACTCACGGATTGTACAGGGGATATATATGCTG
>Ga0100390_10000636_pt1 | contig 31964 bp, 40 predicted proteins | sample CryGeymeta201514_FD_81540 | JGI IMG/M metagenome (GOLD analysis project Ga0100390, IMG submission 81540) | Groundwater microbial communities from Crystal Geyser aquifers in Utah, USA - Crystal Geyser metaG 2015-14 | ecosystem: Environmental > Aquatic > Deep subsurface > Groundwater | place... | reverse complement strand
GAACTCGGGAAATCGGGCTTCGCAAAGCAGTGGGAGCAAGAAAGAGTGATATTTTGACTCAGTTTTTATTGGAGGCAGTGCTTCTTACTTTAACTGGAGGAATTCTTGGAATCGCTTTTGGGGCTTTGCTTTCTTGGGGAGCTTCTTTAATTTTTGGCTATTTTCTGAAAGCCTCTTGGGGATTCTTATTACCTCTCAATGCTATAGCCCTGGGAGTTGGAGTTTCAGTAATGATAGGCCTTATTTTTGGCATTTACCCGGCCCACAAAGCTGCTCAGTTGAGTCCGATCGAAGCCTTAAGGTATGAATGAATAAACCCCGCACCTTTCGAAGATTTTATATCTAATTTTAGTAACAAGGTTGTTCGTTATCGTTGGACAAAGGACGAAAGGTGCGGGGTAAACCAAATCTACTTTTGCATAGGTGATTAGAAATAGTGAGTGGCAGGGTGGGGTAGATTACGGCGCAGTTAAAACCGGCACCTCAAACCACTCTTTTGTGGTCATCCAGTAGGTTCGAACCCCAGTAGTAGAGCAAGCTCACTACGGGGCGGGCGTCGTCTGCTCCGCGGAGCTCGTAAAAAAAATCGCCCAAAGTGGCGGTTTTTGTTGTGCATAAATAACACTTGACAAGAATATGGTTATGGGTGTATATTCATAATAGGGAAGTTGCCTGGTCGGATGTTCGCGGAGCCATTTCAGTTATTAGTTTATAGTTTTTAGTTGTTAGTTAACTTTGCCCATCGCCGGGCAATTTTAACGATTAATAAAAACTGCTATAATAAAAGAAGATTTTAATTATCCACACTATACCTATTGACAGGCATATCGCATATATGCTATATAATAGTAAATAGTGTGGTTTTAGGTAATGAATTATAATGAAGAGTATAAAGTCTATTATTATCGAAATAGCCACACTAAACGAGTTCCAGTTTTAGAATATATCCAGGCGGTACCGACAAAAGACAGAGGGAAGATTGCAGCGTATATAACCTTTCTTCGGGATCAGAGCGGACGACTTGATGAGCCATATGGTCGCTATATTCGTTCAGGTATTCGGGAATTACGTATAGAATTTGCTAATAATAGACATCGTATTTTCTATATAACAATCCAGGGAAAGAAAATAATTCTACTTCATGCATTTCTTAAGAAGACTCCCAAAACTCCAAAACAAGAAATTATTCGTGCCCTAAATAATTTTGAGGATTACAAAATAAATAAAAACCTTATCGAATATGGAAAAGAAACATAAAAAAATTGTATATCCATCTTTTGAGCAATACTTAGCTCAACAGATGAAAAATAAAGCATTCAGAAAGGCTTATAAAGAAGAAAGCCACCGTCTTGAAATTGCTTATCGAATCTTGCAATTACGAAAGCAACAAAGACTTAGTCAAAAAGAACTGGCCCAGAAATTAAACACTACCCAGAGCGTTATAGCTAGAATGGAGGCTGGACAACAGAATTTTACTACTGATACTCTTCAAAAAATTGCCTCTATTTTTAATCGGGAGCTTAAAATTGATTTTGTAAAATAGGTTCGAATGTCGTCCGTCCCGCGGAGCCAATCATTGACAATATATTTCTGTATGATATAATGCGTATGGTTGGAAAGTCGCCTAGCGGACTTCCGACCAATAGGACAGCTGGGTCCTTCGCAAAGACGTTTCCCGGTCCGCGAGGGGAAAGCAGGGATATCCTGCCGGTGGTGTGCTCCTGCCGTTCAGGAGAACAAATTGAGCACCCTCAAGCTACGTGAGCAGTTTGAGGAACGAAGAAAGGCCCATTGCGAATCGCTTTTTTGAGTGGATTTGCATGGGCCTTTTCTATTTTAAATAATAAGCCAAGTTCTAATATCGTATAGTGGAAGTTAAATCAGGCACATAAACTTCTCCGGGCATCATAATCTTGGTTCTAACGTTGTTCACGATGCGGAGCAAACAAAAATCGCCAATCAGGCGGTTTTTTGGTAGGATAGAAATATGGAGAAGAAAATGACACAAATTCAATTTGCAAAAAATAATCGAGCAACGAGAGAGATGATAGGAGTAGCCAAGGACGAAGGTATAGATGTTAACCTTTTAAAAAGACGGGTTGCCAAGGGCTTGATTGTTATACCTTCCAACGTCAACCATAGGAACTTAAAGCCAATTGGGATTGGTTTTGGTTTGAGAACAAAAATTAATACTAATATTGGTGTTTCCCTGATAAAATCAACGTTGGTCCAAGAACTAAAAAAATTAGAAGTAGCGATTGAGGCTGGCGCAGATACGATAATGGATTTAAGTACTACCAAAGATGCAGATAAAATAAGGAGAGCATTAATAGAGAAATGCCCTGTTCCATTTGGTACCGTCCCTATTTATCAAGCGGTAATTGAAGCCGGAAAAATAGAGAGTTTAAATAAGGAAATCTATCTTACAGTGCTCGAAAAACATGCTAAAGACGGAGTAGATTTTGTAACAGTCCATGCAGGAGTAACAAAAAGAGCTTTTCCATTGATAAAAAATAGAGTGATGAAATGCGTTAGTCGCGGCGGTTCTTTTTTACTTAGATGGATGAAATATCATAAAAAAGAAAACTTTCTTTACGAATCTTTTGACGAAATTTTACAGATTGCGAAAAGATACGATGTGACATTAAGTTTAGGAGATGGTTTAAGGCCTGGCTGTATTGAAGATAGCACCGATAAAGCTCAAATTCAGGAACTCAAAATTTTAGGAAAACTTGCCAAGAGAGCAAAAGAGGCAGGCTGCCAAGTAATGATTGAGGGTCCCGGCCACATTCCTTTAAATGACATTGAAAATAACGTACGATTGGAAAAGAGATACTGCGACTCTTCGCCATTCTATGTTTTAGGTCCATTACCAACTGACATAGCTACCGGCTATGACCATATTGTCTGTGCTATCGGGGGCGCTTTAGCTTGTTGGAAAGGAGCAGATTTTCTTTGTTATGTTACGCCAAAGGAGCATATTGGCTTGCCAAACATTAATGACGTTAGAGAAGGAACGATTGTTACTAAAATTGCTGCCCACATTGCAGACATTGCTAAAGGAAATAAAAAAGCAATTTTCAGAGATTTAAAAATGGCAAAAGCAAGAGCAAGAGTAAATTGGAAAGATATGCTGAAATATGTAATTGACCAAAAAAAGTTTATTGAATTAAGAAGACAGGAATGTAGAAAAAATCCGAAATTACGCAAGGCAAAATATTGCTCTATGTGCGGCCCATTTTGTGTTTTTAGAATTCTAAAATAATAGTTCGGATTTTATCCAAAATATACAGCATTCCTGAGCGCAGTTCGAGTGACCGAGAGGCCTACAAAAAAACAAAACGCCCATCGCTGGGCAATTTTTATTTTAAACCAATTGCCAAACAGGTTCTAACGTCCCGCAGGCGGAGCCCTTCGACTCGCTTCGCTCGCTCAGGGCAAGCGAGTTTTGTTTTGAAAAAGAGTCGAAGGGTCCTGAGGACATTTGGCTGAGCTCAGTCGAGGCCCTTGCCGAAGGGCAATTATTTAATCCAGGCGAAATCCTATCGGTTTCGCCTTCCTGCCCCGTACCGAACTTGTCTGCCCCATAGGGAATTTATTCTCCTTTGGGGCGAGGAACTTTTGGCTATTCTTTTGAGAACCGACAGGGAAGGGAAAAATGTTTTGGAATTGGCAAAACAAATTTTGAGAAAATATTCCAAAAAGCGGCTTTTAAAATTAAAGTACGAAGATTTAATAAAAATCAAAGGAATTGACTCAGCCAAAGCTTGTACTATTTTAGCTGCAACTGAATTAGTCCATCCGCGAGAAATCTTTGCCGAGGCCTTAAAACAAAACGCCGCCTCGGTAATTTTGGTCCATAACCATCCCTCCGGCGACGCCGAACCATCGCAAGACGATTTAGAAATCACCAAAAGAATCCTCGAAGCCGGCAAAATCATGGGAATTGATGTTTTAGATCACGTAATAATTACTAAAAATAAAGTTTTTAGTTTTAAAGAGAATAAATTGATATAATAATGAACCTTCTTGACAGTGCCAATTGAAACGCTAAAATAAGATAAAGGCGTTCTGTTTTTAGTAGTTATGACTACATTTTCCTAAACATGGTAGAGAAAATATGCAACGCAAATTAAATCCATACAATGTAATCAAAAAGTTGAGAGAAAAGAAGCTTAGTATTTTTACACCCTTAGAATTCAGGCGAGTTTTTAATGTTTCTCCATATGCTGTTCAATGGTTTATTAAAACTCACACTAAGAAAGGGCTATTTGTAAAACTCCGGAACGGACTTTATATTTTAGCCGATTATCCCCCAAATCATTATTTAATAGCAAATCGCCTTTGCGAACCATCTTATATTTCTTTCGATGCAGCATTATCATTTTACGGAATCATTCCGGAGACTGTATATGCTATTACTTCAGCTACCACTAAAACCACCAGGGAATGTAAAGTGGAAAATATTCGTTTTGTTTATCACAAACTTAAAAAAGGAGCTTATACCGGCTATAAAGCAATAAAATATCTGGACAGCACAATTTTAATTGCCGAAGCAGAGAAAGCCCTCGCCGACTATTTATATTTCGTGGCTCTTAAAAGAAGGGGATTGCATTACGAGAGATTGAATTTGGAGAAAATTAAAAAAACTAACTTACTTTTTTATGTTAAATTATTTAAACAGCCCCAAATGATTAAATTGGTAAGAAAAATCTATGCTGAGTCAAGATTCCCTAAAAGAATTTATTAAAAAATTTCAAACCATTGAAAAAAATGTAGTGCGGGAATACATTCAGCACTTGTTTTTGGCATATTTATATAAATTACCGGCGTCAGAAAAATTACTGTTTAAGGGCGGTACTGCTTTAAAAATTATTTACGGTAGTCCACGTTTTTCTGAAGATTTGGATTTTACTGGAGAAAATCTTTATCGTTACGAAATAATAGACGAATTATTTATAAACACTCTTTTAGAAATAGAAAAACAAGGGATAAAAATAGGTTTAAAAGAGGCGAAACCAACAACCGGCGGTTACCTAGGGATAATTCATTATGAACTTTACGATTTTATTGAAGATATGAATTTTGAGATATCTCTGAGAAAAGGTGGAGGATTGGCTAAGGAAATTACTACCATTATAAGCGATTTCACTCCTCCGTATACCGTCTGTCAGCTATCGGGCAAAGATATCGTGAAGGGTAAAATGGCGGCTTTAATCTCGAGAAAAAAGCCGCGCGATTATTATGATTTATATTTTCTACTTCGCCATCCAGGGCTTCATAAATTTGTGCCAAAACCTTTATTAAAAGAAATATCAGAGAATTTAACAAAAGAAAGAATAAATTTTAAAAAGGAACTTTCTGTTTTACTTCCAGCTAGCCATCAAATGATTCTAAAGGATTTTAAAAAGGTTCTAATACAAGAAATTAAAAGATATTTATAAATATGAAGATGCAGGATGTACCAAAAATTGAGAGACCGACCTTGCCCTTCCGTAGCTTTATGCGAAGGAGGGGAAAAAAATTAGCCGCCAAACCCCAGTAGTAGCCCCTCGATAACTCGGGACACTACGGGGCATGGGCCCACAAAATTTATGAGCAAAAAAGATTGGCTCAAAAAGTCTAGTAGATCGAAAGCAGATTTATTTGAAGTTTTAATTGCTGATTATTTAGCCAAGGCCTTTAAAATTAAAAAAGATTTTAAAAAAGAAATCAATAATTTAACAAATCTTTTAAAAAAATTTGAAAATGGTCAACTTCGAACTGAAGAGGAACAAATAAGGGCAAAACAAACAGCCATAGAATTAATAAAGTTCTTAAAACGCGAAAATGTTAATAATGTCAAAGATGTAGAATGGGTTGGAAGGCAATACCAGACCCAAAAAACGCTTTCAGATGTTGATCTAATCTTAACAAATAGCGACGTTATAGGTGTCTCTTTAAAATCTACGAGGATAGGATTGGGTACCCAAAAGAACTTAGGTTACAGAGCCCTTAGAGAACACTTATCATTGAATATTGATAAAGAGATAGAAAAAATGTGGGAAAAGATAAGGTTAAACTTGGGGAAAAAGAGTGGCAAATTGAAATTACTAGCTAATGCTGCTAGAGGAATTATTAAAAATAAAAAAAGAAAATATCCCGTAATCAAGAAAATAGGCAAAAAATATGGACATTCTGTTCAAGTGAAATCGGTAAAACAAAGTATAAAGAATTTTAATAATCTCGGTCAGGAGGAAAAGAGCGCTTTCGTGAAATTAATTTTTGGTCTAGAAGAAGACAAAAGAAGACTCCTTAACACGGTGACGCAAAAAAACAAAACCTCAATTTATTGGAATGAGGTTTATAATTCTATCATATCCGGGAAGGGTTTACTGGCAAGAAAACTTAAGAATGTTAGTTATGGCATTTACTCAAACAATAAACTCATTCTAAGGTTACAAGCAAGTTTTACCAATGGGATAGGAATTAGCGCTTATTGCCAGAGAGCCTTTTTGCCTTAAAAGAGTGCGTTTAATTTATGCTAATTGGGAATAGTTTTTCCAATTCTGTCTTAGAAATTTGAGTATTCCCCGTAATATTGGATACGAAACTTAATTTTTCTTTTGAAGATAGTTGTTTAGCAACATCCAAAAATATTAAATTATTTTTTAATGAATTGTGAGCAAAATCCATTTTTATTTGGCCCTTTCTGTCTGGGGGGAATATTACATTAACATGGTTTTCGGCGATAAACTTCATTCCAGGAGGAATAATAGCCGATTTTAATCTTGCCGATTTAACCGTTCCCGTAATTCTGTTCGTTACAATTGCTGGTCCGACATTAAAATTATTAGTTTTAACATATTGAGGCTTATCTTTTCTTGTAATTGGTATTTTTAATCCCTCTGTGGTTATATTGTGCGCCCATATTAGGGGAACGGCTCCCCTTGGGTTATACGTAAGAATATTTTTGTTTTGATTCCACGCCAATCTTCCTGTTTTAACTTCGAAGTTTAAATCGTGTAAGGTTACCTTGCCCTTAAAGGCACTTTTAAGATAGTTTATATTTTCGCTGAAGATTAAAATGCCATTTTTTTCAAATAAGTAATTTCCCTTATTTTTACCTTTTTTGAGAATTAATAACATTATTGATTGCTGAGCTCCATGGAATAATTTAGGATCTTTAACAATTTGTAAATATTCAATATTAGAATTCTCTACGATAAACTTTCTTACTTTTGAAAAATAGGCCCCGTTATTCATAGACGGAGGGACCACATATGCAAGATAGCCGCCTTCTTTAAGTAAATCTATTCCTTGGTGGATAAAAAGGCTGAAGATGTTTACGCGGCCATTCATTATACCTCCGAACTTTTGTCTTAATGTTTCCGAAGGAGTAAATTCATAATAAGGTGGATTCCCAATAACAAAATCGTATTTTCCATATTCTTGATTGAGAAGAGTATCACTAGTTTTTATATTCGCCGTTGGGACTAATCCTTTGGCTATGTCCGTTAATTTTTTATCTATATCCCATCCCTCTAGCTTGGGATTTTTAAAATATCTTTTTGCTGTAATCAAGAATTCACCCGTGCCACAAGCTGGATCTAAAACCTTTGGATTTTTAACAGTATTTGGCAATTTTTTGAGCAATATTTCTCTTATAGATCTAGGTGTGAAATATTGCCCCAGAGATTTTCTATGGCCGATATCTGTTTCTTTTATATATTTGATAGTGGCCTCGGTGAATTCTTTACTATCTTGGATTACTTCTTGTAATTCCTTAAAACTCCTAATTACACTAACTACTTTTCCTTGAATAATTAAATCTTTTGCGTAAATCGGCCCTAGGGTAGGATTGGCTGGCTGTAATCTAAATCTATTTTTTTCTTTGTAAATTTTTTTTAGAGTTACCTCATTATCATTAATCAAAGCGACTACCGTTTCACCATTTTCGGCATCTGGTTGTTTTCTTATAATAACGGTGTCACCATCAAAAATTCCCTCATCAATCATGCTATCTCCTCGGACCCTTAGGGCAAAGTGTTCGCCAGATTTTGATAATTGAGATTTGGGCATTTCAATGGTTTCCTTTTCCTCTATTGCTTCAAATGGTTCTCCGGCAGGAATAGTGCCAAGTAGGGGAATACTTACCAAATCAGAAACCTTTTGTCTTTTATTGATTTCAATTGAGCGCGGTTGATTTTTAATCTTCTTTAAATATCCTTTTCCTCGGAGAGTAGTCACATGTTGGTGGACAGTAGCGACAGAGGATAACTTAAAACGTTTCCCCATTTCTTCTAAAGAAGGGGAGTAGCCATTCTTCTTAATATAATCCCTAATATAATCTAGTATTTGTTTTTGCCTCTTTGTAAGCATATTAGTTTTCCACAGATTAATATATTATACCAAATCTATACCGAAAGAAAACCGAAAGTCAATAGTTAGTTTTCCACAGGTGCCCGTTTAGTTAAAGAGGTTAAAAATTGGCTTAAAGGTTGACCTCTTTCTTTAATAAATTTTGAAATTTATGGTAAAATCTTTACACGATAAAATTGCAGAAAAAATTGCCAGAAAACTTGGAACGGAATATAAACCACATAAAGGAATAGATGTTGTAAAAGATATAGTTGCTGAAGTAGAAACAAAGCAGAGTGCCCTTCAACAAGGATTAAGACAGGTAGTAAACTCGCAAAAACCGCGATATTTGGCAGTGAATAAGAAAAATATTAAAAATGCCTTAGCAGTAACGGAAGGAACCGGCGTGGGAGTTATGGGGCCAACGGGTAGAATTATCAAGAAGGCATCGAGAAAAAGATAAGGCCGAGGCATTCGTGAAATTTGATAAAGAGCAAAAAGTCGAAGAATTAATTGAGAAGTAAAATTATGAATTTAGATGAAGTAAGAGAAAAACATAAGCAATTATTATTGCGATGGCATGAAATTAGAGAAGAATTGGAGCCCGTGGAGAAAGTCGTCTTAGGAAAAGAAATCGATTCACGGGCAGAAATTGAAGCTATTTCACTAGATGTTCTTAACAGATGGCGCGATTTAGTAAAAAAAGAAGAAGTGATTTTTGAAGAAATTACTAAACTGTGGCAGGAATATTATCAACGGGGGTAACCAAAATTTAGCCCGAAGTTAAACCAATCAATTTTAGCCAAAGCCCTGAAGTAGAATAAATTCACTACAGGGTAAACATTTAAAGGAGAATTAGTGAAATAATTTATGAAAGAGTTCCCAAAACCAATCAAAATTAAAATTTTTTATGATGAAAATTTAAAGGGAATTACTGGTAAAAGTTCTGAAGTGTCAATGGTTTCTGAAGGATTAAGCTTTGCCAATTTTTTATATTTTATTTTTTCTTCTTATCCAGAAATTCAGAGGAGATTTCCTCCAGGGAAATTAGGATTTTTATTAAATGGAAAGAAACCCAATGAGTACGATGTTTTAAATGGCGGAGACGAACTCAGATTTATAGGAATAGAAGATAAATAAATAAATAATCAAAATTTAGGCCGGGGTAAAAAATAAAATTATGGAGAAAGAAGAAAATAATTACGCTTTTATTGATAGCAATAATTTAAATCTCGGCATCCAGAGTTTAGGATGGAAGCTTGACTTTAGAAGATTTAGGCGTTATCTGAAAGAAAAATATCGGGTAAAGGTTGCTTATATGTTTATTGGATATGTGCCCACAAATCAAAGTTTATATTCTTTTCTTCAAAAGGTCGGCTATGTTTTAGTCTTTAAACCGACGATTCCGGATAAAGACGGAAATTTAAAAGGCAACGTTGACGCCAATTTGGTATTGCAAGCGATGATTGATTATAAAAATTATGACAAAGCCGTCATTGTTACTAGTGACGGCGATTTTTATTGTCTTGTTGAGTATCTTTATGGAAATGACAAACTTGAGAAAGTCATTAGCCCTTACACAAAAACCTGTTCAGTTTTATTAAAAAAATCAGCAAAAGAAAAAATAGTTTTTATGGATAATTTAAGAGAAAAACTTGAATATAAATGAAAAAGCACCGCCAAAGGACGAAACCTTCAGAGGTACTTTTTCCTGTGTATTCTATTATTATATTAACAAGCCATAAGCCTTTGTCAAGACCCTTGTTATCTTGGCTGGCATCAGTAAATAGGCAAAACATAAGTAAAAAAACAGCAAGAAATCGCTGATTTGGTTCAAAAATCCCAACGAGCCCGCTCAAAAGCAAAACGGCTTTTGGAAGGAGCCAAGCAAAAAGTCGAACCCCGGTAGTAGAAGCTTCGTTTCACTACGGGGCAAGTAAAATTATGGATGGGCAAAGGAGGGAAAATGTAAAAATCGGTTCGGAGGTGGAGATTGTGCTTAAAAAAGACCAGAGAACCGGAAAACTTACTCACGGAATAGTGGCGGAAATTTTGACGAGCTCTATCTCTCATCACCGCGGAATTAAGGTGCGGTTAAAAGATGGGCAAGTCGGCAGAGTCCAAAAAATTTACCCCGTATTTCCCAAGATAAATGAGCAAGAATATCAAGAAGGTCTAACATAACCAAAACTTAGATTAGCTAAGTTTTGAGCTAAGCCAGGCTAAGCTCAAAAATATGAAAGAGTTTTTGGAGAAAAATAAAATATTTTTGGCGGTTATCGTCGGGGCTTTGATTATTGGAGGAGCGATTTATTTTTCTCGGCAAGAAAAAGAAAGACTAGAAACAAGTAGCGGAGGTCAAACCTCCGCAAACTGTCAAAATGTACCAGATTTGCCAGATAATAGCCTGAAATTAACAACGAAAATTATTGATGGTGATACTTTTATTATTGAAGGCGGCTATTCGGTTAGAATTTTAGGGATTGATGCTGATGAAAGAGGTTATCCCTGTTATGATGCGGCAAAAAATGGTTTGGAAGAGCTAATTTTAGGAAAAGATGTAAAATTAGAGAAAGGAACCGAAGATAAAGACCAATGGTGCCGATATTTAAGGTATGTTTTTCTCGGTAGTCAAAATATTAGTTTAGAATTGATAAAGGAAGGATTAGTAGTGGCTCGTTCTTCTCCGGAAGATGTAAAATACAGAGAAGAAATTGCCGAGGCTGAAAAAGAAGCAAAAGAAAATAAAATTGGCTGTAAATGGGGCGAAACGGAGGTAAAAAAGGAAGAAGAAACCAAAACCGAGCTTCAATGGGAAAAATTAACCACGGAGAAACTAGGATATGATGTGGTTGCGGCTTGTGAAGCCGGGCAATACTTGGGCAGAGAATTAATTGTTGAAGGGAAAGTCGCTGATACCTACCACGATTCAAAAAGCAATACCGTATTTTTGAATTTTGAAAAAGCCTATCCTAATCACTGCTTCACTGGCGTAATTTTCAGTTCTGATTTGTATAAATTTGTCCAGAACCCCGAGGATTATTATTTGAATAAAACCGTTAGAATTATGGGAGAAGTTAAAGAATATCAAGGCAAACCGGAAATTATTTTAGAAACACCTAACCAAATTGAAATAGGAAAATAACCAACCCCGGTAGTAGAGCCGCCTTTTGCGGCTCACTACGGGGCAAGAATTTAGCCCGAAGTTGACTTTCTTTTTAATATGACATACAATAAAAATGTATGGTAAAACAATTTACCGCCATCTATAAAAAAAGCGGCAGGTGGTATTTAGGTTGGGTAGAAGAAATACCCGGCGTTAACGCTCAAGGAAAAAGTCTCCGGGAGGTGAAAGAAAACCTCAAAGAGGCCCTTTCGCTAATTTTAGAAACTAACCGAATCATTAATAAGAAAGAATTTCCTAAGGGGAAAGTAATTCGGGAGCCCCTTTCAGTTTCTTTAAAATGAAAAGAAACGATTTAATTAGACATCTTCGCAAAAACGGTTGTATCTTTATTAGAGAAGGCGCGAGGCACAGCGTCTTTTTTAATTCGTTGATGAAGAAAACTTCCACTGTCCCGCGGCATATTGAAATTGATAACTTTTTAGCCAAAAAAATTTGCCGTGATCTTGGCATACCACCACTTAAAAAATAATCAACCCCGGTAGTAGAGCAAAGCTCACCACAGGACAGGTAAAATTATGGATTTACAAGAATTCATGCTCAAAAACTTAGAAATAGATAAACAAAAATATGGTAGAATTTTTAGTTTCGTAGATTTTGGGAACGTTAACTATTGGTACGAAAAAGATGAAAGAGATTGGGATGATAATCCGTTAGCTAAAGGGCAAAAATTGGTAGTTGATATAGAAAAATTAGCCCAATTCCTCAATCTTTTTTCCGAACAAAAACGCTTTTATTATGGTTGGCATAAACGAATAAAACGATCTTGGCATATTCTTATTCGGGCCAAGAAAAATGGCTTTATAAAAATTACCAAACCCATCCAATTCATTAAACATTATTTAAATATAGAAGAATTAGAAAACGTCAAAAGCAGATTTATAAAAGAAGATTATTCCGGAAAATTTATTGAAATTCCAAAGAGCAATTTTGACGTAGAAATTAGCATAGATTCGATACGACTTTTGAACAATTACGATACATTTTGTTTATTATCTAGCGACAGTGATTTTGCTCGTCTGGTTGAATTTTTGAAGAAAAGGGGCAAAAAGGTAATTATTATTGCTTCGGGTCAGGTTTTTTATACTCTTAAAAATGCAGCCAATTTGTATATAAATGCTCAAAAAATAAAAAGAATTATTGCAATTATAAAAGAAACCTCGCCCCGTTAAGGGCGAGGTTTGGATATCGGATCCGTCTCAGACGGACAAGGTAATCTTTCGATTACACCTTAATGTTATCAAACCATAAAGGCTTGTCAAGGGTTATTAAGGGTTATAAACTAATCAAAATTTAGGCCGAAGTTTATGAAAGAATTAACATTAAGAGAAATTCAAAAGCGAATTTGGGATAACAAGGTAAAGAAAGGGTTTAATACTACTGATATCAGCAAGGAATTTTTATATTTAACCGAAGAATTGGGCGAAGCAGTCAGAGCTTATCGTAAAGACAGCAAAGATGATTTAGCTGAAGAAATCGTTGATTTAATAATTTATTCTTTGGGCTTGCTTGAAATGCTGGACAAGGATGGGTACGAGGAAATTATGAAAAAAATCGAGAAAAACGAAAAGCGGGAATATCAAGGAGAGAATGGCGCTTTCAGACAGCTTCGGGAAGACCAAAAATAATCAACCCCAGTAGTACACTTCGACAAGCTCAGCGACTATGGGGCAAGAATTTAGGCCGGAGTTAAAAAATCTAACCAAAACGCCCAAAGCTTAGCAATTTTTATTGCCAATCAGGCGGTTTTTTGGTAGAATAGAAAAATATGAAGAATAATAATGGCGTTGCATCAATTTTAATAGTCTTAATAATTGTTGGAGTTCTTGCTTTAGGAGGGGGAACGTATTATTTTTTAGTGAAGAAGGCACCAAAACCAGTTGTTTGCACTCAAGAAGCAAAGATTTGTCCCGATGGTTCAACGGTTAGTCGTATTGGTCCAGATTGCGAATTCGCAGAATGCAGCTCAAAAGAAGAAGCAATTATTAATTTTGGTAAATGGGACAATAAATCACTGAACGATTTTATTGAAAACTCAAAAAAAGATAAGAATAATGGCGATAGAATCAAGTATATCACCCAGGGGTTTATCGGGGTTCCCTGTCAGGGTAACACTTTGGTTGGTGCCAAAAATATACCTGAAAAGTTTATTATTAATCTGGGGGGTGTAGATTGTTCTACTTTGTCAGATTATGTATTAGCACTGGTTTTTGCCAACGACATTAAAGACTTTTCAGAAAAACTTAGACTTATAAGATACGAATTAGGTAAGATTGATTTTGCTAACCGAAACCATTTTTTTAGTCAGTGGGTTAAAAATAATTCTAATTATCTTTCAGATATTTCCGATAATTTTACTGGTTCGGTTTGCGAAACAAAAGAGCTTAATAAAAAGAAAGAGGGAGATTATTGGGTTGATGGGATTGAACCATTTATTCAAAAGATTTGTTATGTGCCGAGGAATATTATTTTAGATAAATCTTTTGAATCCAAGCTTAAGAATGGGGATATCGTCGGTTTTCATACAAGTTCAATTGGTTTGGATGTGACTCATGAGGGGATTATATCAATTAATAACAATGAAGTTTATTTAATACATCCTTCTTCTAAGTATAATAAGGTTATTGAGGAAAAACTCAGCGAATATCTTAAAATGAATCCTTGGTCAGATGGGTTAATAATAGTAAGGAGTTAAGTTTAATGAAAAAGTCCTCCTTTTTTATTCCAAAACAATAGTGAGTAGCAGGGTGGGGTAGATTACGGCGACTATTGACAACATATTTCTGTATGATATAATACATATGGTTGGAAAGTCGCCTAGCGGACTTCCGACCAGTAAGACAGCTGGGTCTTTCGCAAAGACGTTTCCCGGTCCGCGAGGGGAAAGCAGGGATATCCTGCCGGTGGTGTGCTCCTGCCGTTCAGGAGAACAAACGAGCACCCTCAAGCTACGTGAGTAGTTTGAGGAACGAAGAATGGCCCATTGCGAATCGCTTTTTTGAGTGGATTCGCATGGGCCTTTTCTATTTTAAACGATAAGCCAAGTTCTAATATCGTATAGCGAGAGTTAAATCAGGGGAAAAATGGGGTCAGGTCTATTTTTCTCACTCGTGAGTCGCGCTTCTTGTTTTAAATGAAAGAAAAATGATAAAATACTTTATTATGAATAGAGAAGAAGCCCTTAATTTATTAAAAGAAAATTTATTTAATCAGAATTTGATTAAGCATAGTTTGGCCGTAGAAGCAATAATGCGAGCTTTGGCTCGGCATTTTGACGAGGACGAAGAAAGGTGGGCTCTGACAGGATTATTACATGATATCGATTACGACAAAGTGAAGGATGATTTGTCGCAACACTCTTTATTGGGCTCTAAAGTACTGGAAGATTTGGGCATGGATAAAGATATTTGTCAGGCAGTAAAAGTGCATAACGAAGCTCACGGCATCCCACCCCAGACTTTAATGGAAAAAGCTCTTTTTGTGGCTGACCCTTTGACCGGTTTAATCGTGGCGGCCGCTTTAGTTTTACCATCAAAAAAATTAAATGATTTGACTCCAGAAAATGTTCTAAATCGTTTTAAGGAGAAAGCTTTTGCCAGAGGGGCCAACCGAGAAATTATTAAGAAGTGTGAAGAATTATTAAATTTGAGCTTGACAGATTTTGTTCAAATAGGTCTTTTAGCAATGCAAAAAATTTCTCAAGAATTAAGTCTTTGAGGGACTCAGAAAAATTAACGAAGCTAAAATTAAAATAATCAAAATTCAGGCCGGAGTTAAAAAAATTGACTTAAGCTCTAAAAAATGATATTTTAGTTTTTAGGAGGTTTAGGGAATGAGATATTTCTTATTGCTTTATCCGGTTCGAGAATTAATCTTTCCCTAAAGACGGTAAAGCTCTTTACAATTTACAAATAGATAAGTAGATAAGGGAGGGTAAAAAATGGCAAACAAAGATTTTCCCGAGAGGACAAAATCGAACCAGAAAGGAGGGAAGGGATGAAAAGAACAAGAGCTGCCTATTGGACAAAATTCAAAGAAATAGCAATAGATACTAAGATAGCAAAAGAATGGCCAGAATACGAGATTATTGAGCTTTCAGGACCGGTTGGTGTTCCGGTGCGGTGGAAAGAAAAAGTAACCAGGAAGGAGGGTAAAGTTTGGCGGGAATACCATGATTTAACTGAATATCAACCCGGAGATGTTCTTCATCGAGAATGGCGGAGAGCTTCTCCTTGGGAAGTTGAGGAATGGAATGGGTTTTCAAGTGAAGCGCTAAGGGCTTTGGGAGCATTTAAGCGAGATGGGGAATACTTCATTCAAATCGTGGAAAAGATAAAGGATCTTAGAGCAGCCATAAGACAGCGTTGCCGACATATCCTGGCAAGAAAAATTAGTCGTACCCAGCAGCAATTTGAATTACTTGGAGATGCTCAATTACTGGAAAATTATGTTAGTAGACTGACAGCCCTGGTCCAGATAACCCTTCAGATAAAAATTCCAAATAAAGAGAGTTCTCAAGAGATTGGACAATTGGCTTTACAGTTGGAAAAGACTAAATCCAAACTTAAATGCCATGCTCTTTCCGAGATTCAGTGTGCTCAAGAACAGCAAAAACCTTGGAAATTGCCAGTCCATGTAAGCCAGGCAGCCACTGATTTACTTCAAGAGCGAGCAAAAGATTTTGAGATTACCATTGGTTCTCTGGAATTGGCTGAAAAATGGTTCCGATTAATGACAGATATTGAACGAAGGTTTCGCAACTGCTACCAGCGACTCGGCAAATTAGGACAAAAACTGCAAGAAGAGATGCTTAAAGGAGAGGAAGTTTCTTCTAATCTGCTTCTTCCCATTGCCCGGGAGGCTCATGGGATATGGAAGTATCTTCTTGAGCAAATACCTAATTTTGACCCTTACTATAGCAGATTACAAGAGCCAGAATTTCAGAGACTTGGCAGAGTATTGGAGCATGTTAAACAAGGAAGAGCAAAGATAGTCTACAATGATATAGAAGGGGCTATTGCTAAACTTGAAGCCATTGCCATTGGCGAGAAGCCTACTCGAGCTGAAATCAGTCGCCAAAAAGAAAGATTTTCTATGGGGCCTTTTAAAGAATGAAGGCCCCTTTTTCAAAAACTTGATTTTTTTGATTAAATTTTATAAAATAAAATTAGAGGTCTTAAGAAATATATCTTGCATCCTAAGGAGGTAAAAGTTGAAAAAAGAATTGTTCTTTCTGGTTTGCTTATTTTTGTAATATTAGATAGAATTTTTACATATCTAATAATACAAAAAATAGGGATTGATGGTGAATTCTGGGCCATTCCTCGAATTTTAATGGAGAGAATAGGAACTGTAGAAGAATTAGCGTTTTCATTTCTTTTCTTGGTATTTTTAACATTTTTTTGTTATAAATTCTGGTGGTTTCGACCCGCAAGAATCTTAGCTTGTGCATTATTTGTTCTTATAGGAATTGTTGTATGTTATAATGTATTTGGTCTATTTTACCTCAATATTTTACAGGAGCCTTTCCATAGAGAGGCTCTTTTAATTTCTCTAATTTAAATCTCTACTAAACAGGTTCTAGAATCGTCTGCTATCGTCAGCCAAACCAAAACGCCTATCGCTTAGCAATTTTTATTAATCGCCTTCGCCAGTTGGCGAATCGCTTTTCGGCGGAAATGGTTTTTTGGTATAATAAACTAAAAGGTCAGAAACTTTAGCGAACTTTAGTTCGATATATCAAACTCCGGTTTGCTATAATAAAAAATAAGAAACCCTCCTTCGCTAAAGCTACGGAGGGCAAGATAAAAAATGGGTATAGGATGGCAAAAACAAAAGCGACTTATTAGAAAGCTGAAAAAGAGAGGTATTATTAAAAAGAGATTAAAGAAAAAATAATAGAAGCCCGCAAAAATCGTCAATCAGGCAGTTTTTTGATAGAATGAAAAAAAGGAAGGTAAATAAATTAATTTCAAAAACTGTAAACCCAGTAATACAACTTCCAGTGTGTTCTCCCGACTTATCGGGAGAACACAAAAAGCATTAGTCTCTGGAAGTTGATATACTGGGTAAAAAATGGAAAAGCCAACCCAAAAAATAAACCCTCCCGATTCTCAGGTAATTTCCAAACCCGCACCGGTTATAAATGTAAACAAACCACCCCTGGCTTTAATTCATGACGTTCAAAAAGTCGAAAAGGTCTATCGGCACTCCGATTTGGAAGGAATATATCGTTTAAGGATAGGAAAACGCAAGGGTTTGGAGGTTTGGATAGTTGATGGGGCAAAAGTAAGACGGGAGTTATACACCGACTTTCTTTTTGGCGGGAATGATCAACGATATAAATTTATTCCTGAAGACGAAATATGGATTGATAACTCAATTTCGGTTGAGGAGCTCGAGTTTACCATTATCCATGAGATTACCGAACGTGAGTTTATGAAACAGGGGATGTCTTATGCTAAAGCTCACGAATTGGCAACCCAGGAGGAGCTAAGGGCTCGAATTAACAAAACAGAAAGTATTGATGAACTAAAGGATCGATGGTATAAGACCCGGGAAAGTAAACCTCAGGAGCCTAGACCCCAGGAAATTAAAACCTTAGGGGTTAATGAAGGAGTGAGGGATAGAACAAAACAAGAACCCCCCGTTTGCAATACAAAGTAATTATGCTCTGGCTATGAAGTCTCAAGACATTTGTGGTAAATTGGGGATATTTTGGATATTTCTGAATTTTTGTTAAACCAAAAACGCCAAAATTGATAAAAAGCCAAAAATGAGTTAAATTAAAAGAAGATTCAAATGTCAGAAGAAAATCAAAAAAAGAAACAAAAAACCCGCCAAATGCGGGATTTTTGTTTAGGATTATCTGCTGAAATCTCTTTTTGGTCTTCTTTTTGACCAACACGCTTTGCAGTAAATAGGTCTGTCTGCAGTTGGTTCAAAAGGAAGTTCAGTGATTTCTACCCCGCAGTCTGAGCATTTCCAATTGCCCTTGACTGTTTCTCGAGGTGCAAATTCTCTATCTGAATCGTATGCCATGTTATTTTTTTTGATGAATAAAAATAAAAAGCGACCTTGAAACTCTAAGTCGCTATACTTAACTACTACTTTAAATTTTTGGATTAAAGACTCGCTTAAGCTAATTCGACTTATCGTCTGACCCCATTATACAGCACCCATAGAGAATGTCAAGTGTCTTTATTAGTTTGATTTTTAAAGGATAAATAGTAAACTAAGTTAGCGAAGAATAAAGGAGGGTAAGGTGGCATTACTAAGAGTGTTTTCCAGAAATGATATGGAATATATCCAATATGAATTACAGCCTGACATCCGTATTGATTTATCAGCACTTTTAAAATTCGATTTCAGCAAAACTCTATTGGTTTATCAGGGAATTCCGTTTATAGTAAGAGCCAGTATAGTAGAGAATTTTTTTAGAAAAGATGGTGATCTTTATTCTGAGAGAGTGGCTGCTGGTTTTAGAGATGTACAATGGCACTTTTTGGACAAAAATTCAGGAGAAATAGACCAGATAGACTATACCCTTATTGAATTGGTTGAGCTGGATCCAGGGACTATTTTCCAGTCCACAATGGACGTTGTATTTTTTCACGAATTAAGAGAAATGTATTATCAAAAAATCCTCAATAATTCAAAAGAAATCGCCCACCGGAAAGCCAGAAAAGATGAAAAAACTTATGTTGATAACTTTTTATCAATAAGCGAAAAACAGATTTATGAAAAACTCAGCAGAGAATTTAAACCGTTATAAAAAAGCCTGTTCCAAATAAATAGAACACCAAATCTGTCGCACACAGGGCAGATTTTTTTGTTTAAAATTTTGGGCAATAGCAAACGGCTTTTTTTATTTCCTGGCGGTATCCGATGCCGCCAGTTAGACAGGCTTGCCCCGTACCATCCCGAAAGGATTAGTACGGGGCTTGCTTTTTCTTTTGAGATTTTGTAGGGTAAATACAGAGTCTTTAACAAAAAGTTAAGAGGAGGTTGAAATGAAAGGATACAATCCTATCGAACTGGCTGAAAAACTGAGGCCGAAAATGATTGACCTAAAGAATAAAAAGGTGCTTTTAGCGGTTCTTGCTGGCACAGAACAGCAAAAGGACCTTACCAAAGAACGCTTTTTTGAAAGTATTTTTAGATCAAAAATTTATACCAAACCAGAAGATAAAGAATTAGATCCTTTTCGGGGAGAACCAGCTGGTATTGCCGCTAAAAAACTCAATGTCACCCCTGATGAGTGCAATGCTGCTTTTCTCGGCCAGATTAATGGTTGCAACCTTAATTGCTGGTATTGTTACGTCGATAGAGTATGCAACAGCGCTAATCCGAAATACGGAAGATATTTTTCAGCAGAAGAATATCTAAAGCAATTCCTTGTAGAAAAAAGAAAGAATCAAGATTCTCCCAATCTCGATCTAAGACTAAATATTCTAAGAATATCCGGTGGCGAAGTATTTATTGTTCCAGAGATTATAGTCTGGATGGTCCAAGCCCTAGAGGAGTTTAAACTCGAAGATTATATCTACGTCTGGGTTGACTGCAATCTGGTTACCGGCGATTTCTATTGGAAGTATTTAACAGCAAAGCAAAGGGAGAAAATCAGGAACTTCAAGAATCTGGGTGTCTGTGTCTGCCATAAAGGTTTTGATAGGCAAACTTTCCACGAAAATACCAGAGCCGCACCGGAGTTCTTTGATGAACAATTTAAGCTGCATCGCCGCTTAATCGATGAGGGACTAGATGTTTATTCTTACCTCTATCCAGTAACTATTTCTACCGATAATTTAAGAAAACGAATAGCAACTTTTATGGATAAACTCCGCGAGGAAGTCAGCGAATACGCACCACTTCGAATGGCAACTCCGCCAATAAAGGTTTATGGACCAACCAAGAAACGCCTTACTCCTGAAAGAGAGAAGGCACTTGAAAATCAGTGGAAGGCGATGGAAATCTGGAAAGAGGAGCTTCAAAAGCGTTATACTCCCGAAGAGCTTTCATTAAAACCTCACGAAGTACCAGTGAGAAAATAATCATACCCAAAGCCTCGGCATCAAGCCAGGCTTTTTGTTTGGCCCTTGATTTTTTATATCGAATTGTTAAGATATACCATATTAAGAAAAGGAGGTGAAGCACCTTGAAAAGTATAATACCGTCTTTTGAGATAGGAATGACAGCAGTCGAGGTCGTGGCAGAGATTGTTAGAATTCACCCTAAGATAGAGGCATTGGGTTTTTATGTCTATGCTCCGCATTATAATATAATGGAATCGCACAAAATTCCTCTTTTGCCCCACCTACTTTATCACGATCCAAGCAAGAAGGTAGTTGGGCTAAAAAGGCATGAAATTACAGCCGAGAAACTTAATCAAATCATCGCTTCTTTCCAGAATAAAAACTTGGTTTTAGCTGTTTTGTCGAAAAAAAAGTAGAGGGAAAAACTTACCACATTCCACTTATGGATTTTTCTTGCAATGAATCAACTGAAAGCGTGGGAAAGATAGAGTGGTTTCTTAAAGAAATCGGTCATCAAAGTGGGGCAATTCTGGCTTCTGGCAGGTCTTACCACTACTATGGTGCAGGTTTACTGGATGAGATGGGGTGGTTAGAATTTCTTGGCAAATGCCTTTTGTCTGGGCTTGTTGATGAACGGTATATTGGCCATCGCTTGCTTGACCACTGTGGGATATTAAGATTGTCAGCCTGTCCATTACGGCCAAAGATACCAACAGTAGTTTCTATTCTCAAGTGAAAAAGTTAATTAACTCTCCGAGGTTTTTGGACTAAATTAGCCGAGGAGAGTTTTTATTTTGTTGCCTTCGCCAGTTGGCTTCGCCGGTTGGCGAACCGCCTTTCGGCGGAGGCAATTTTTGTGGTAAAATGAATTAGGTCGCTAAAGATAAGTCTTTATTAATACTATATTAATACTATGGAAAAAATTGGTATTGTTACCGAGGAAGCTGTCGATTTTCCTCAGGAAATAATTGAAAAGTATCAGATTGCAATTGTCCCAGTAAAATTATTTTGGCCAGAATTAGAAGAAATGCCAGGGGAAAATACCTTTCAGAAAATGAGAGAGTTAGAAAAAAGAGGAATAAAAAGTTTTGGTAAAACTTCCCAACCATCCATAAAAGATTTTTTGGATAAATATAATTTCCAACTCGAAAGATTTGAGAAAATCATTTGCATTACTCTGACCTCTAAACTTTCTGGAAGCCATAATTCAGCTATCCAGGCAAGAAAATTTTTAGAAACTGAAAAACAAGAAAAAGTTTTTATTATCGACTCCTTGAGTGTTACCGGCGGGCAGGCCCTTTTAATTTTAAAAGCAATTGATTTAATCCAAGAGGGAAAAGAAATAAAAGAAATTATTAAAGAATTAGAAGAATTCGTTCCTCAAATTCATCTTTATCTAATGCTTGAAGACCCAAAATGGATAGAAGCTTTAGGTAGAATATCTCATTTGGTAGCCAACCTAATGAGAGGATTGGCAAAAGTCGGCATTCGACCAGTCCTAACCCTTAAAAATGGAGTGTTGGTTCAGGCCGGAGTTAAAACCGGAGCCAAAGAGATGCCAGCGGGTCTTTTAAAACAGCTTGAAGCTGATGTCAAAAAATTTAAAATGGAAGATAAAAAAATTAGAATAGCTATTACTCATGGCGATAATCTCGAAGGAGCCCAGAAATTAAAAGAAATGATTGGGGAAAAATTTAAAAACGCGGAAATCGTATTTTTAAACATTATTGATAACATTCTCGGTGTTGCTACTGGTCCTAACGCTTTAACCATTGCCTGGTGAGATTTAAGAATAAAAAATTTTTGCCAAGCAATTTTTTTCTAAATTTTCATCAAACAGGTTCTAACCCCAGCAGTAGTCCCGCTGAGCGGGACACTACGGGGCAGGCGGACTCCAGTCCGCGGAGCATAACAACGAAAGCAGGGCTTCGGCCGTGAGGTGTCTTGCATTGAGTCAGACCGAAATGATCAGCCGAATGACCAAAAGCCCTGTTTTTTGTTGACAAAACATCAAAAAGGTGACAAAATTAAGATAGACTCGGAAGGAGAAGTATCTTCCCAATTTTTAAGGAAAGGAGGTTAGAAAATGCTTATATTAAAAATATTGGCTGCTGCTGTTCTGCCAATGTTGGTAACAATAGTTCTTGTAGATTTTGTTGGCCGGCTGTGCGAATTGAGAGATAAGCTAAAATTCAAACGTGCCCAAAAATTGGGGAATAGAAAGGGCTAAGCAATTAGCTCTTTTTTAAAAATTTTGGACAAAATAAATAATATGCCACAATTTAAATTTCGTTGGCGCTATATTGGATATTTTTTAAGTATTATCTTAATCGGGGTTGCTTTTTTTGTAATTTTTTCAAAGTTTAAGAGCGTCTATTACGATATTCCTCTGCTGTTAAAAGAGGCGAGAAAACCCCTTTTGTTTTTTTTAGTGATTTTTCAAATAATTAATTATCTTGGCGACGGTTGGTTATCCCAAATTTTATTGTCTATAGCCGGCTTTAAGGTGAACCTTAGGGATATATTAAAAATCGCTATTTTAGGAGTTGCGGGTACCCATGTTGCTCCTTTTGTTGGTGGCACAATAATTACCTTTTATTCTTATAAAAAATTAAATATTCCCACGGCGGTAATTTCTTTTTTGGTCTTTACCTGGTCTTTTTTTATTTGGGCGAGCTACTTTCTTTTTTTTATTTTAAGCTTGGTATTGCTGCCCAGTCTATTTTTTAAGTTCATTTCTTTTAAAGAGACCTCAATAATTATTTTGGGACTTTCTTTGATTTTTGCCATCTTATTTTTCTTATTTAGAAGAAGGGGGAAATATTTTATTTGGTTTTTAAACATTTTTTCCAAGCCAATAAACAAAATAATTAAATTTTTTAATAAAAGAATTTCATTAAAGCCACATTTTTTTGAAAAATTTATTTCTGATTTTCATCAATGTTTTGATTTTTTGCAGAAAAATAAAGATAAGATTCCCCGACTATTACTTTCCTCCCTTTTGTTTTATCTTGGCGACATTTTTACTCTTTATTTCTCTTTTATGGTTTTCGGCTATCAACCAAATTTAGCTTTATTGATTTTTGGCTATACCATTTCTTTGGTTTTAGCTTTATTTACGTTGATACCCGGCACACCGGGAGTTATGGAAGCTTCGTTAATGGTGGTATTTATTAAAATTGGCCTGCCGGTCCATATTGTTTTTTTTGCCTCTCTTTTGTTCCGTATTTTCACTTATTGGTTGCCATTGCCCATCAGCGTATTTTCTTATTGGAGATTAAGAAAAAACAATATAGAACGGAATAATATTTAAAAAGGTTTTTTAAAAAATAGAACCAGATTCAATCTTTTAATCTTGAATTATGACAATCAGCCAATTTAAAAAAAATAAACAACCAAAAAGAAAGGATCAATACACGGAGGATATTTTTAATACGATCGGCCACACTCCGTTAATTAAAATTGGAAAAATTTTAGCAAAATTAGAGACAACTAATCCGACCGGGAGCGTAAAAGATAGAATGGCCTGGTATATGATTAGGAAGGCAGAAGAAAGAGGTGAATTAAAACCGGGTGATACGATAATTGAGGTTACCTCCGGCAATACTGGCATATCGTTTGCAATGATTTCAACAATAAGAGGTTTTAGGTTTATTGCGGTAATGCCAGGATCAATGAGCATAGAGCGGCAAAAGATGATGAAGGCTTTTGGAGCAAAAATTATATTAACCCCGGCCAGAGAAGACATGGCCGGAGCAATTAGAAAATATGGAGCACTGGTAAAGAAAAATAGAGATGCCTGGCTGCCCAGGCAATTTGAAAACCCGGACAATATCGCCGCTCACCGGGAGGGTTTGGGAAAAGAAATTATAAAACAAACAAACGGTAAAATCGATGCTTTTGTGGCCGGAGTGGGAACGGGAGGAACTTTAATAGGGGTTGGTCAAGCTCTAAAAGAAATGAGTCTAAAAATAAAAGTTATTGCCGTTGAACCGGCCGAGTCGGCGGTATTATCCGGTAAAAAACCGGGGTCACATCAAATTCAAGGAATAGGTGAGGGGTTTGTGCCGAAATTAGTGAAGGAGAATATGGGTTTAATTGATGAAGTTATTGCCATTAAAAGCCAAGATGCAATAGAGATGACAAGGAAATTAGCAAAAAATTATGGAGTTTTGGTGGGGACAAGTTCGGGAGCCAATGTTTTGGCATCAATGAAAATCAGCAAAAGATATAAAAACGTAGTTACGGTTTTACCAGACGGGGGAGAGAGATACCTAAGCGAAGGATTTATTTAAAAAATATCAAATCAAAAAATGTCTTTTATTACTTTAACCGATGAAAATTTTGAAAAAGAAATTCAAAATGCCGATAAACCGGTGGTAGTTGATTTTTGGGCAGAATGGTGTAGTCCCTGTCTTATGCTTTTGCCAATTTTAGAAAAATTAGCTGCGGAATATGAAGATAAAATCATTTTTGCCAAAGCTAATCTTGATTTAGTACCAACTGCCAGCCAAAAATTTGGCATTGATAAAATACCGACAGTAATTCTTTTTAAAGAAGGAAAGCCAATTAGCGGATTCGTTGGAGTAAGACCTGAGCCAGAAATTCGAGAATGGTTAGAGGAAAATTTGAAAAATAACACCAAAAAAGAAATTGAAAAAATAATTAAAGAATATCAAGAATACGCCGAAAAAAATAAAATTAAGTTAAATCCAAACAAAGAAATAGTTGAAAGATTAGTGATGGGAATGTTGGAAAATGAAAAGAAATATGGAGCCAAGTATTGTCCCTGCCGAAGAATCACCGGAAACAGAGAAGAAGATAAAGGAAAAATCTGCCCCTGCGTTTATCATAAAGAAGAAATTGAAAGAACCGGACAATGCCATTGCGGGCTATTTGTTAAAGGTTATAACAAGTGACGAAGCGAGGAACAAGATTTTTTGCCCGAGAGTTTAGGGGCCCACGAGCGAAGCGAGTGGGAGGGTGGTGGGTGGTCTATTCTCGCCTTCGGCGAGACGACCCGTCCGAATCTTTGATTTGGAATAGGGGTTGTAGTCTCGGACATTAATTTGTGATATATTAAACCAGTGAAGACTTACACTGATGAACAATTGATTACTAATTATTTGAAAGGTAACGAAGAATCGCTGGAGATTTTAATTAAACGGTATTTAAGGCCCATTTACAGTTTTGCTTTTCGATTTGTTGGAGATAGCCAAACAGCAGAAGATATTACTCAAGAGGTATTTGTGAAGGTCTGGCGAAACCTAAAGAAACCTGCCCTGAGTTTGTCGAAGGGATTTGATCCTAAAAAAGGAAGTTTTAAGACCTGGATTTTTCATATCGCCAAAAACACCTCTTTTGATTTTCTCAAAAAGAAAAAAACTATACCGTTTTCCGAGTTTGAAAATGAAGAAGGGGGAAATAAACTTACCGAAACACTCATTGATCCAGCGCCGCTTCCCGACGGACTTTTTGAACGAGTCCATGTCGGCGAGATACTTCATACGGCGATGAGCCGGTTAGCTCCGAAATATCGTATGGTTTTATTTCTCCGTTATAATGATCACTTTACTTTTCGAGAAATTACCGAAGTTTTGGGTGAGCCGCTTAACACCATAAAAAGCCAGCATAGACGAGCCATTATAAAACTCAAAGGGTTGCTTTCTGATTCTTAATACAAATACATAAAAATAATTAAGTTTCATAAAAAGGATGCACCAAAAGGCATCCTTTTGTCGTATTAGTAAAGAGAGAGTATGCGCAAGGATTACGAAGAACTTTTAACCCATATTAAACCAAAGGAACCGCCTACGGGTCTTTTTGATCGTATAATTCTTGCAATTAAACGAGAACAGGAATTACGACAAACAAAGAGACTGTTATTTAGCTTTTTATTCCTTTTGGTTGCCTCATTTATTGCGACGCCCCTTTCTTGGGCAATACTTATAAATCAAATAGAGAGTTCTGGAATTTCTTACTTTATTTCCACTGCTCTCAGTGATTTTGGTACTTTCATTGCTCTATGGCAAGATTTTAGTTTAGCTATTCTTGAATCGCTACCCATTACAGGAATGATAGTTTTTGCAATCAGTCTTGGGATGTCGGTTTTTACATTTCGGTTATTTCTTTATAGAAAGAGATTATTATTGGGCTATCTAATGCAGAGTTTCGCCTAAAAATTAATTAATTCAATTAATAAAATTATGAATGAAAACAAACAAAATAACCCTGACATAAAGCAAGTTTCTGATGGCACAGATAAAAAAATACATCGAGATGTGCTTAAGTGGATTATTATTGGACTCGCTGCTTTTGTAATTCTTATTTTGATATTTGGTGTGGGTATGTTTGTGGGCGGTATGAAAGCAAAATTTTCTTATCGTTGGGCAGAAAGTTATCATAAAAACTTCGCCGGACCTCGAGGTGGGTTTTTTGGCGACTGGCGAATGCCCCTCCCTCCCCCCGGCGATTTCATTGAAGGCCACGGTACTTTCGGGGAAATTATCCAAATTAACGATTTTGACTTTGTGATTAAGGGAAAAGGTGACTTAGAAAAGATAATCGTTATTAAAGAAAATACTATATTGGAAAAGGGCAGAACGACAATAAAAAAAGATGATTTAAAGGTCGGCGATCAAGTTGTTGTTATTGGCTCGCCAAATGAGCAAGGTCAGATTGAGGCAAAGCTTATAAGAATTTTCAATGGAGAAGACATAAAAAATCCGCCAAGCTTTCCTCGACTTCCTTTCTTTAGATAAATATGATTTCCAACATATTCAAGCAAATACTTCGGCACAAATTCATAACAGGGATAATTCTGCTATTGGTTATCGCTGGCGGCTATTTCGGTTATCAGAGATTAGCCGGAGATAAAAATACGGTGCGATATGTAACGGCGGCAGTTGAAAAAGGCACGCTTATTGTTTCGGTTTCCGGTTCCGGCCAGGTTTCAGCTTCGGATCAGGTAGATATTAAATCGAAGGTAAAAGGTGAGGTTGTTGCTGTTTATGTTGAAAATGGGGAGGAAGTTAAAACAGGAAAGCTGATTGTGGAGTTGGATGATACAGATTTCCAAAAAGCAGTAGAGGAGGCCGAAACCTCTCTTGAAACAGCCAAACTTGAATTAAAGGAATTATTGAGCCCACCCGATGAGCTTACTCTTTCAAACTCTGAAAACGCTGTTTTACAGGCAAAAAATTCTTTAGAAAAATTAAAACTTGATCAAGCGACGGAATATCAGAAAGCTTTGGAGACTAAACAAGAAGCAGAAAATAATATTGAAATGGCCTATGAAGATGCCCTTAACACCATTACTAATGCCTTCTGGGATTTACCAACAATTATTACCGGAACAGGAGATATTTTATACAGTTATAAAATAGTTGAAGATGAATGGGGGTTTACCAGTAAGAACAGTAATTATCAGCAAAATGAAATTGTGTACAGTGAAGCTTTTAGTGAAGATGAGTATAGAGATAAAATAGATGCATTTCTTAATAGTGCTAAAAATGATTACAAAAGAGCCAGAGAAAATTATGACCCGAACTTTGAGAATTATAGCAATACCAGCTTTTATTCCGAGAAAGAGGTGGTTGAAGATTTACTCAATGAAACCATCGAAACAACCAAATCAATTGCTCAGGCAATTAAAAGTGAAGTCAATCTTCTCGCTTTCATTGTCGATTATTTTTCCAATCACAACCGGCGTGTTTACGGAAAAATAACCGATTATCAATCAGACTTAAAATCTTATACTTCAAAAACAAGCAGCTATCTCTCAAGCCTTTTATCTGTTCAAAGATCGCTTCGAGACAACAAGGAGGCTAAATTAAGTGCCGAACGGAGTTTAGCTGAGATGGAGAAAACTCATCCTCTTGATCTGGCAGCAGCCGAGATAAGCCTTAAAGAAAAAGAAAAAAGTTTAGCAGAGATAATCGCAGGTCCTGATGAATTAGAGATTCGAGCTAAGCAAAGCGCCATCCAACAAAAAGAAGATGCTCTACTTGCAGCAAAACAAGACCTTGCTGATTGCTATATTTATATTCCCTTTGATGGTATTATTACTGAAGTCAAGACAAAGAAAGGTGATTCGGTTTCAGCCGGCACAGTATTGGCTAACATTATTACTCAACAAAAAATAGCTAAAATTTCTCTTAATGAAGTTGATGCAGCTAAAGTAAAAGTTGGTCAGAAAGTAACCCTTACTTTTGATGCTCTTCCGGAGGTAAGTATTTCCGGAAAAGTTATAGAGGTTGATACAGTAGGAACTGTGGCTCAAGGGGTGGTAAGTTATGGAGTTAAAATTAATTTTGATACCGAAGCAGAAGCAGTTAAGCCCGGAATGAGCGTGACAGCAGATATTATTACCGATGCTGAACAGGACGTTTTAGTTTTACCAAATAGCGCAGTTAAATCTCAAGGGAATTCTTATTATGTTGAATTGGTAGAGGTGCCAGAAGAAATGAGACAGCAATTATTGGCCAACACTTCGGGAGTAACTCTTCCAAACCCGCCAAAGTCGCAATCTATAGAAATTGGACTTTCAAATGACCTTTCTACTGAAATCGTATCAGGCCTCAAAGAAGGCGACATTGTTGTTACTTCAACGATTAGTCCAAATGCGGTTCAGACCACTCAAACCAAGAACACTCAAACTCAGGGATTTCAAATACCGGGAATGGGCGGCCAAGGGGTAATTCAAAGAATTTCACGTTAATTGCATGATAGAGATTAAGAACATTACCAAAGTTTATAAATCAGGCGATGTTGAAACCAAGGTGCTTAAAGGCATTTCTTTTTCTATTAATGATGGCGAATTTGTGGCAATTATTGGACCTTCCGGTTCGGGTAAATCAACCCTTATGCACATTTTGGGTTGTTTAGATACTCCAAGTAGCGGCCAATATTTTTTTGAAGGACAAGACGTTTCCCAACTTTCTGATGATGAATTGGCCGATATTCGGAAAAAGAAAATTGGTTTTGTCTTTCAATCTTTTAATCTTTTACCAAGAACAACGGTTCTACGAAATGTGGTATTACCTTTAGCTTATGCCAATATCCCTAAGGGTGAGCGAGAAGAAATTGCTAAGAAATCTTTATTAAGCGTAGGTTTAGATGAAACTCGTTTTCATCACCTTTCTAATCAGCTTTCAGGAGGCGAAATGCAGAGAGTGGCTATTGCCAGAGCGCTTGTAAATAATCCTTCTCTTATTTTGGCCGATGAACCAACCGGCAATCTTGACAGCAAAACCGGTGAAGTTGTTCTTGAAACTTTTAAAAATTTAAACAAGCAGGGTCGAACAGTTATTCTGATTACCCACGAAAAATATATTGCTGAGCACGCCAAGCGAACAATTTTCCTCAAAGATGGAGAGATTATCGAGGACGTAATCAATCATCGTTCTAAAACGGTTCAGCAAATTAAAGAATAAAATGCTTATCACTGATTTACTTGAAGAAACATATTTGGCTATTTCTGCAAATAAAACCAGGTCAGGCCTGACAATTTTAGGTATTGTCATCGGGATTGGTTCTGTTATTGCCATGATTTCAATCGGCCAAGGGGCAACTGGCTCAATTGAAACGAGTATCCAATCAATGGGATCGAATTTAATTACAGTTAGCCCCGGATTCCAGAGGAGTTTTTCTCAGGTTTCAGCCGGTAGGGGTAGCGCCCAAACACTGACTATTGAAGACAGCGAAACTATAGCAAAAGAAATTCCGTTTGTTGGAGCGGTAGCTCCGGAACTTTCTCGTCGTTATCAAATTGTCGCTAAAGGAAAAAACACCAATACTCAGGTTGTTGGGACAGTTGCCTCTTATCCGAGCGTCAAAAATATTGAAATAGACCAAGGTTCATTTATTTCTGAGCAAAATGTTAGTAACCAGTCAAAAGTAGCGGTGTTAGGTCCTACCACTCGCGATGATTTGTTCGGCGAAGGAACAATCCCGATAGGGGAAACAGTAAGGATTAATGGCATAAATTTTAAAATTATTGGTATAACTAAATCTAAGGGTGGTACTGGTTTTGGCAGTCAAGACGATATGGTTTTTATCCCTATAACAACCGCCCAGAAATTTTTAGCCGGGGCTGATTATGTTTCAACAATTAGCGTTCAAGCTGAAAGTCCTCAAGTAATGACTCAAGTCCAGACTGGAATTACCAATCTTCTTTTGGAGTTGCATAATATTACAGACCCTCAAATGGCTGATTTTAGCGTATTATCGCAGCAGGACATTCTCGGAGCAGCCTCTTCGATGACTAACACAATGACTATTTTATTAGCAGCAATTGCCGGAATCTCTCTGATTGTTGGCGGTATTGGCATTATGAATATGATGATGACTACCGTAACCGAGAGAACTCGAGAAATCGGCCTTCGCAAAGCTGTCGGGGCTAAAAGATTAGATATTAGTTTGCAATTTTTAGCCGAAGCGGTAATGCTTACTTTTATTGGCGGAGTTGTCGGAATAATTCTGGGAAGCGGAATAGCTTATGGAATAACATTTTTTGCGGGTATGGCTACCAAAATTTCTTTATTTTCAATTATTTTAGCTTTTAGCGTGTCTGCCGGCATTGGGATTGTCTTTGGCTATTGGCCTGCTCAGAAGGCAGCCAAACTTAATCCCATTGAGGCATTGCGTTATGAATAATCCTTCGGCAGGCTCAGGATTACCCTGAGTTTATCGAAGGGTAAAAACTATGAAAAAAATAATTTTAATTATTATTGCATTAGCTATTGTGGGAGGTGGAGCATTTTATGGAGGGATGAAATATGGACAGAGCAAAAGTCCTTCTCGTCAGGGCTTCCAAAATCTATCTTCAGAACAACGCCAGCAGCTTCTTCAAGGAAGCACGAGCACGGAAGGAAATTCCCAGAGGGGAATTGCGAGAGGAACCGGATCAGGCTTTCTTTCAGGTGAAGTTATTGCTAAAGATGAGCAAAATTTAACTTTGAAAATGCCGGATGGTGGCTCAAAAATTGTCTTTTTTTCAACTTCTACCAAAATATCAAAAACAACCGATGGATCAATGGGTGATATTGAAGTTGGCAAACAAATTATGGTTAGTGGCGATCAAAACTCTGACGGTAGTTATACTGCAAAAACAATTCAGCTTTCTAATTTAAGGTTCTAACATCGCCCCGTAGGCGAAGCCAAATTTTAATCCTTAATTTTTTTAGGTTGACTAAATGTTTTTTAAATGTTAAACTTACTCAGCAAGATAGTTGCCTAATAAAAATTTAGTCGAGTTTATTTAGGGAACTAAACTTTAGGATAAAACCTTAAAACATTAATTAAATTAATTTATCTTTAAAACCATGGAAGGAACAATTAAAAATCTTACAGATAAGGGATTCGGATTTATTACTATTGAAGGCGAAGAGAAAGATTTGTTTTTT
>Ga0100390_10000613_pt1 | contig 32480 bp, 42 predicted proteins | sample CryGeymeta201514_FD_81540 | JGI IMG/M metagenome (GOLD analysis project Ga0100390, IMG submission 81540) | Groundwater microbial communities from Crystal Geyser aquifers in Utah, USA - Crystal Geyser metaG 2015-14 | ecosystem: Environmental > Aquatic > Deep subsurface > Groundwater | place... | reverse complement strand
TTGTAGATTGGTCCCTTAAGGCCAATGGAGAGTTAAAAAGTTGTCTTCCCGCTTTATAGAAATTAACCATAATGATATTGTGATTTAAAAACCGTTCACTGTCAAGTGAACATTATACGAGGATAGTATTATGAGACTTAAAAATAAGGATAAGGTAGCTTTAAAAAAGTTTAAAATTGAAGTGAATAAAATATTTTCTGAGGCAAAATTTATCTTATTTGGCTCCAAGGCAACAGGTAAAGATGATAAATTTTCCGATATAGATGTTATGGTCTTATTGAAAAGGAGAGTATCGCCAGACATTGAAAAAAAGATATTTGAGATAGGATTTGAAGCGGGTTTAAAGTCTGGGGTTGTATTTGGCATAGTTGTAGAAGAAAGTAAAAGCCTAAATTCGCCTTTATTTGCCTTTATGCCTTTTTATCAGAATGTTGCCAAGCAGGGAGTAGCCGTATGAAAGAGATTGGAGATTTGATCAAGCATAGGTTGAAACGAGCTGATGAAACATTGGGCGATGCGAAGATATTATTTGATAACAGCAAGTTGTTTTCTGCGGTAAACAGGATATATTATGCGATGTTTTACGCTGTAAACGGCTTGCTTCTTACAAAAGGATTGAGTTCTTCAAAACATTCAGGCGTGTTAGCGTTATTCAACAAAGAATTTATAAACAAAGGGATCGTAGAGAAGGATATCGGCAGATTTTACAACGAAATTTTTGAGTTTAGGCAGAAAGGCGATTATAAGGATTTTGTTAAATTTGAAGAAAAAGATGTAGAGAAATGGTTGGATGAGGCAACTAAATTTATCCCGCAGATTGCTGCATTAGCTAAAACCTGCCTTAAAGTTTCCAATGCGAAATAAAGTTACTTCAGAGGAAGAAATATTGCTTTGCGATATGCTGGGCATAGAGCGAATAGGTTTGTATATGCGAGATTTGTCATTAAGTGAATCGCAAAGCATTCAGTTTGAAGGCGCCTTGAAAAGACGCGCAAAAGGCGAGCCATTGCAATATATTATGGGCAGGACGGAATTTTTTGGCTTATCGTTTTTCGTTGGGCCCGGCGTATTTATCCCGCGTCCGGAAACAGAGGTGCTGGTAGAGGCGGTTGTTGATAAATGTAGGGGCGAACGGCCGTTCGCCCCTACAATATTGGATTTATGCACCGGTTCCGGCTGTATAGCAATATGCTTGGCAAAATACGCGAAATGTGGTAAAATTATTGCCACTGATATATCCGCAAAATCACTGCAAATCGCCCGGAAGAACGCTGTTTTAAACAATGCGGATGAAAAAATAGAATTCAGGCAGGCTGATTTATTCCAAGGCCTGCAAGAAAAATTTGATATAATTACCTGTAACCCGCCTTATATTAAAAGAGAAGATATAAAAAATCTGCCGAGGGAAGTTTCTTATGATCCTATTATTGCCTTAGATGGCGGTGAAGACGGTTTGGATTTTTACAGAAAGATAACAGAGCAGGTTCATAAATTTTTAAAAGAAAATGGTATCTTGATTATGGAGTTAGGCGATAATCAGGCCGAAGCCGTAAAAAATATGTTTTCCGGTAAAACAGAAATTATTAATGATTTAAACGGTATTGAAAGAGCGCTGATATGGACAAAATAAATATAGAGGGCGGCCAGAGATTAAAAGGCACAGTCCAGATAAGCGGGGCCAAGAATGCGGTCCTGCCGATACTGGCGGCTGTTTTATTGACCGATGAGAAATGCGTTATAAAAAACGTGCCGCCTTTAAGGGATTGTATTACCATGCTCAAGATATTAAAAGAGCTTGGCGTAAAATTCCACTGGTGCGAGGCAGAAAGACAGATTACTATTGAGCCCAGGCGCTATACCAACCATGTTGCGCCGTACCGGCTGGTGAGCATGATGAGGGCTTCATTTTGTGTCTTGGGCCCGCTTATCGGAAAGCTCAAAAGGGCCCAGGTGTCATTGCCCGGAGGCTGTATTATCGGGCCAAGGCCTGTTGATTTGCATATTAAGGGTATAAAGGCGCTTGGCGTTGACGTAAAGATAGATCACGGGTATATATTTGCAGACGGAAAGAATTTAAGAGGCGGACAGGTGTATCTTGGCGGCGCCTTTGGTTCATCTGTCCTTGCGACCGCCAATGTTATGACAGCCGCTGTTATGGCAAAGGGCAAAACTATTATTGAAAACGCCGCATGCGAACCTGAGATCATAGACCTTGCGGAATTTCTGATAAAGATGGGCGCTAAAATCAAGGGCCATCGCACTCATACCATGGAAATAGAGGGTGTAAAGAAATTAGGCGGCGCTGTTCATGCTGTGATACCTGACAGGATTGAGGCAGGCACATATATGATCGCCGCAGCGGTTACCAACGGCGATGTTACGATTAAAAATGTAATCCCTGAACATATGGGAGCCGTTATAGACAAGTTGCAGCAGGCAGGTATTAAGATAATAAGGTCTGCTGATTCAATAAGGGTAAAGGGCAGGGTGCATCTTAAGCCGGTTGATGTGACAACCCTGCCTTATCCTGGATTTCCGACGGACATGCAGGCGCAGATGATGTCTTTGATGAGCATTACCGAAGGCATAAGCGTTATTACCGAGAAGATTTATCCTGACAGGTTTATGCATATAAGCGAGTTAAACAGGATGGGCGCCGAGATTATGCTTGAGGGCGCAAGCGCCATTGTAAAAGGTGTAAAGAGTTTAAGCGGCGCGCCTGTTATGGCTTCGGATTTAAGGGCTTCTGCTGCTTTGGTTCTGGCAGGGCTTGTTGCAAAAGGTAAGACAGAGATTTCAAGAGTGTATCATTTGGATAGAGGTTATGAGCGCGTGGAAGAGAAACTTTCCGCGCTTGGCGCCAGGATATGGCGTGAAAAAGAAAAATAAAAGGAGAAATAGAACATGGCAACTGTAATAAGATTAAAAAGATTAGGTATGTTGAAAAAGGCGTTTTACAGGATTGTTGTAACTGATTCAAGGACAGCGCGCAACGGAAGGCCCAAAGAAGAGATAGGTTTTTATGACCCGTGCACGAATCCTGCCACAGTAAAGGTTAATAAAGAGCGCGCGCAATACTGGCTTGGTGTCGGAGCCCAGCCGTCAACAACCGTAAAGTCGATCCTCAAAAAACAAGGCGTTAAATGAAGATTGACATATTGACGCTTTTTCCTGGTATGTTTAAGGGGATTTTTAACGAGTCAATCATAAAGCGCGCAAGGGCAGCAAAAAAGCTTAAAATAAATATACATAATCTGCGTGATTGGTCGCGAGATAAACACAAAAAAGCCGATGATAAGCCGTACGGCGGCGGCTGCGGAATGGTAATGAGCGCTCAGCCGGTGTTTGAGGCGGTAAAAGACTTGAGGTCACAAGTCAAAAGTCAAAAGTCAAAAGTAATTTTATTGTCGCCTCAAGGTAAAAAGCTTGATCAGAAACTAGCGCAAAAGTTGTCCAAAAATAAACATATTATTTTGATCTGCGGGCATTATGAGGGCGTAGACTGGCGCGTCAGGCAGGTATTGATAAATGAGGAGATATCAATAGGGGATTATATTTTAACAGGCGGTGAGATACCAGCGATGGTTTTAGTGGATACTGTCGCAAGGTTGATACCCGGTGTTTTGGGGCATAAGGATTCAAACAAAGAAGAGTCGTTTTCAGCAGGTTTACTGGAATACCCGCAATATACAAGGCCGGCGGTTTACAAGGGCTTTAAGGTGCCACAGGTGCTTTTATCAGGCAATCATAATAAAATACGCCAGTGGCGTACAAAACAGGCCAAGAAAATTACTTTACAAAAACGGCCTGATCTGATACAATAATTTTTCAATATGTAAGACAGGAGAAAATTTCATGAGAAACAGCAAGATAGAATTAGTGGAAAAATCGTTTTTAAAGCAGGATTTGCCTAAATTTAACGTGGGCGATACTGTTAAGGTTTATGTCAGGATAAAAGAAGAGGATAAGACGCGGCTTCAGGCGTTTGAAGGCATTGTAATGAGAGAGCGCGGTAGCGGTGTACAAAAAACCTTTACAGTGAGAAGAATTTCTTACGGCGAGGGCGTTGAAAGGACATTTCCTTTAAATTCCCCGTCGGTTGAAAAGGTAGATGTATTAAAAAAAGGCAAAGTAAAAAGGGCGAAGATTTATTATCTTAGGGACAAGGTAGGCAAAAAAACCAAGGTCCAAGAGGAATTAAAAGACGCCAATGCCACAAAAGCGGCCCAAGGTTAATCTTACATACGAAAAAACAGCGTGGGGAAATGGGTTTAACCTGGTTGCCGGGGTTGATGAGGCAGGCCGCGGCCCTTTGGCAGGGCCTGTAGTGGCAAGCGCTGTCATACTTAAAAACGCGGATTTTACCGAGAGAATAGACGATTCAAAAAAGTTGACTGCGGCTCAGAGAGATCGGGCGTATCAGGAAATAACGCAAAAAGCGATATACGCCGTAGGCGTTGTAGGCAATTATACGATAGACAAAATAAATATAGCAAACGCCACGATAGTGGCCATGAAACGGGCTTTATTCAATTTAAGGGTAAGGCCTGATTTTGTTTTAATAGACGGTATATTAAAGATAGGTTACAATGCCCCCTGCGAGTATATAAAATCAGGCGATGCCAAGAGCTTATCAATAGCAGCTGCTTCTATAATCGCCAAGGTTACCAGGGATAACATAATGTTTTCTTATAATAAGAAGTATCCCGGATATAATTTTATCGCTCACAAAGGTTACGGCACGCGCAAGCATTTTTATATCATACATAAAAAAGGCCCCTGCGCTATACACAGAAAAAGTTTCTTGACACGGCTTGGTTAACCTGATATAATAATTTCACAATTAAATAAAGCAATAGGCGCGACTGGTGTCATACATGGGAAACCATGAGGAAGCGCAAGCAAATAAAAACCGCACACCTGGGTTGAAAAAACTCAGGTGTGCTTTGTTTTTTATGGAGGTGCAAAATGATATCACGGGGACGATGGGATAAGACAATTGATGTTCGGGATTTTGTAAGCCGCAATTACACTGTATATGACGGTGATGAGTCGTTTTTATGCGGCCCTACAGAAAGAACTAAAAAGTTGTGGCAGGAGTGTCTTGGGCTTTTTAAGCAAGAGGCAAAAAAAGGCGGGGTGCTTGATGTAGATACCAAGACCATATCAACCATGACAAGCCATAAGCCCGGCTTTATTGATAAAAAACTTGAGATAATAAAGGGCCTTCAGACAGACGCGCCGCTTAAACGCGCCATAAAACCGCTTGGCGGCATAAGTATAGTTGAGCGCGCCTGCAGTGATTACGGTTATAAGCTTGATAAAAGCGTCAAGGATATATATCTAAGGTATAGAAAGACGCACAATGAATCGGTTTTTGACGCCTATACAGAGGATATATTAAAGGCAAGGCATACAGGCCTTATCACAGGCCTGCCTGACAGTTATTCAAGAGGCAGGATAATCGGTGATTACAGGCGCGTAGCCCTTTACGGCGTAGACCGGCTTATCAGGTCAAAAGAGGCGGATAAAAAGGCGTTTGAAGAATATAATACAGGTGAGGCAGCCAGGTACAGGGAGGAGATAGCCGATCAGATAAACGCGCTTAAAGATATGAAAAAATTGGGCGCTATGTATGGTTTTGATATTTCAAGGCCTGCCAAAGGCGCCATAGAGGCAACCCAATGGATTTATATCGGATTTTTGTCAGCCATAAAAGAGCAGGACGGCGCTGCGATGAGTTTGGGCAGCGTTTCCAACTTTATAGATGTTTATATAGAAGATGATTTAAAAAGCAACAAGCTTACAGAATCTAAAGCGCAGGAGCTGATAGATGATTTTGTAATAAAACTGCGTATGGTAAGGCATTTAAGGCCCAAGTCGTATAACGATATTTTTGCAGGAGACCCTGTATGGATTACAGAATCAATAGCCGGTATAGGCATTGATGGCAGGCATAAGGTTACAAAGACAAGCTACAGGATGCTGCAGACATTGTTTAATCTGGGGCCTGCGCCTGAGCCAAACATAACTGTTTTGTGGTCAACGCGGCTTCCTGAAAATTTTAAAAGATTCTGCGCGAATGTCTCTATCAAGACAAGCGCCATACAGTATGAAAATGATGATTTAATGCGCCTTATAGGCGGGGATGATTACAGTATATCCTGCTGCGTGTCGCTTTTAAGAAATGGCAGCGAGATGCAGTATTTTGGCGCGCGCTGCAACCTTCCTAAGATTCTTTTATACGCTTTAAACCAGGGCCGCGACGAGATAACAGGCGAGCTTGTTGTGCCGGGCATTGACAAGATAAAATCAAACCCGCTTGATTATTATGAGGTTAAAGAAAAATTTCACCAAGTTTTGCGTTGGACGGTTAAAACCTATGTTGAGGCAATGAACATAATACACTCCATGCACGATAAATATTATTATGAGCGCGCGCAGATGGCGCTATTAGATTCAGAGCTTACGCGTTACATGGCGTTTGGCATAGCAGGGCTTTCTGTTGCGACTGATTCGTTAAGCGCTGTAAGGTACGCCAAGGTAAAGGCGATAAGGAATAAAAAAGGAATAGCGTATGATTTTAAGGTGGTAGGTGATTTTCCGAAATTCGGAAATGACGATGAGAGGGTTGACGGAAGGGCAGTGGACCTTACAAAGAGCTTTTTATCGGAGTTAAAAAGATACAAACTGCACAGGGATTCAATACCCACGCTTTCAATACTTACTATAACATCAAATGTTATGTATGGTAAGAAAACGGGCGCTACTCCTGACGGCAGGAAAAAAGGCGCGCCATTTGCGCCCGGGGCAAATCCAATGCATGGCAGAGACGCCAGCGGAGTAATAGCGTCTTTAAATTCGGTTGCGTCTATCCCTTATACAGAATGCCGCGACGGTATATCAAACACGTTTAGCGTTGTGCCGTCTGTATTGGGCAAGACAGAAGAGGAAAGAATCAGTAATCTCGACGGGCTTTTGGACGGATATTTTATCAAAGGCGCGCATCACTTAAACGTAAACGTCATGGATAAGTCCATGCTTAAAGACGCTATAAAAAATCCGCACAAATACCCTCAGCTTACGATACGCGTTTCAGGGTATGCGGTGCATTTTAATAAGCTATCTCTGGAGCAGCAGCAGGAGGTAATAGCAAGGACATTTCATGAAGAGATGTAAATCAGGAAAAATACATTCTTTTGAAAGTTTTGGCACGCAGGATGGGCCGGGCATCCGCTATATCGTATTTTTACAGGGCTGCCTGGCAAGATGCGTTTATTGCCACAACCCGGATACATGGGCATTAAAGGCAGGCTTTGAAATGTCAGCCAAAGAGGTGTTTGAGCGGATAGATAAAACATCGCCGTATCTTAAGGTCTCAGGCGGAGGCGTTACCATTTCAGGCGGCGAGCCGCTACTTCAAATACCTTTCTTGATAGAATTATTTAAATTGTGTAAAAAAGTATCAGTACATACTTGTATTGATACCAGTTGTTTTTTTAATGTTAGTCGCGATAGCCGGCGGCCATCTCCGGGTGGCCTGCTCGCCCCGCTGATGCTGGGCTGTGCTGCCCACCCGTCGTGGCCGCCACAATTGAAACAATTAGTCGACCTGACTGATTTGTTTCTAGTGGACATAAAAGCAATCGATGAAAAATTGCATAAAAATATAACAAATAGAAGTATCAATGAGGTATTTTCGTTTATTGAGTTTCTTGAAAAAAATAAAAAGCCATACTGGCTGCGTTATGTGCTGGCGCCCGGATTGAATGATAAAAAAGAGCACATAAAGCCGCTAAAAGAATTTCTATCAAACCTCAAATACTGTGAAAAATTCGAATTTCTTCTATACCACATCTTAGGTGTTCACAAGTGGAAAATGCTAGGCCTCAAATACCCGCTTAAAAACACGCCTGCTGCTACAAAAAAAGACCTTCAATCCGCTCAAAAATTGTTAATCTAGATCGTCCCAATTAGCGCAGCAGCCTTTTACAGCGTAATCAAAAATTTTAGCTTTTTGCAAGGGCTAAAGCGGTTTGTAAAAGGCCGGTGGATGTTCGAAGGGGCACTTTATGTGCCCCTGAGTTCACCGGCCCCGCTTTAGTCCGAAGCAAAAAGCGGCCTCAAGTTATCACAAGTAAGGCAAAATTTTTCTGAAGCTGGAAAAGGCTGCAAGCTTGAGTGTTAGGAGTATAAAAAAGCTAGAAATAAGTGGGAATATTTAGCCTTTTATATTGTTATATATAGTGGAAGATATATAAAACTATGTCAAAAATCCACTCAATACCCATCCGAATACTAAGCATAATAACCCTGGCAGCGTTCTGCTTCGCTCTACGCTATGACATACCTGGTATGAGCTTCGCAGCAACTGCTGCTACGAAGCCCTTACCAGCGTTTGAAAGTGTAGGGCGAAGTAGAGCAGCGTTTATCGCCACCCAGGCTGGGCCGGCTTATGCTTTACGCTCTGAGGCCGTAACTGAGGCGCCGCAAACTGCCCAGGCCCTCGGCAACGCGCTCGGCGGCAAGGTTCAGGCGGTGGCAAGACCTTCTTCTGACTCGCGCATCCTCGCAGCCATAGAACGCCTTAAAGCAAAAACTCCTCCTGTTGCCATTACCCAGGAAACAATAGCAGAAGAAGCAGACGTTAACGTTATGACAGTCACCAGGCGTAAACAGGCAAATAAACAAGTTGCCGCTGCCATAGAGGTTGCAAAGGTGTTTTCAAGAACCCGGATTACAGCCGCAGGCCAGGTGCCCCTCGCGACTGGACACGCCAGCGGGTCGCTCCCCTCGCTTCGCTCGGGACTTCGCTGGACTGCGCAGGCGGCGGGTGTGCTGGTAGCTGTAGTTATAGATGCTGATTCAGATAGCAACAATCGTCTGGTAAGGAAAATAAAGGAAAACAGGCAATTTTATGATGTGCTTTCCGCGGATAACGGTGACAATGCGCAGATATTAATGGCGGATTATCATTTGCCTCAAAATGCAGAAGTTAAATTTGTAAAAATACAAAAGTCCGGAAATTCACTCACCTTAAGCGTTGAAGGATTTGATCCTAAAATCATTGACCTCTCAGAAGATATAAACTCCGCAATAAGAGATTACCTGCAAGACGTCTAATTAATGGGGTCACTTTCCTATGACTAAAAGCAGATTAGGGTAGGAAAATGTCCCCTGGTTTTTTTGGTATTTTTCACTTCCCTTTTATATATCTTATGTTATAATAATATGCTATGAAGTACCCTGATATATTTCATATGGTTTCAGATATATTTAATAAAAACGGCGTAACCTGCGTTTTGATAGGCGGGTTTGCGGTTAATTTTCATAAGGTGCAGCGCGCTACGATGGATGTAGATTTTTTGACGACAAGAAAAAAATTTGAGGCTGTTTTTGGCTTTTTGGCAAAAGAAGGCTTTAAAAAGTTTTCGGAACATGAAAATTTTGCTCAGCTTGAAAATGACAAAGAATATCTTGGAAAACTTGATTTTATGTTTGTAGATCAGGATGTTCTTGATAAAATAGCTAAAGAAGGCAAACAGGTTGTTATAGCAGGTCAGGATTTTAAAGTTCCGTCTCTGTTTCATTTGATTGCCCTTAAGCTGCATACCGTAAAGTTTGAAAAAAAACGTGAATATAAGGATTTAATGGATATTGTTGATTTGATCAGGAGTAATAAGATAGATATTAGAAGCGGAGAATTCAGGAGCCTGTGTTTAAAGTTTGGCACACAAGAGCTATACGACAGGATTTTAAACCATTTAGGATAATTTATGGAAGATTTAAAATTTCCGATTATAAAAGGTCGAATGTCACCTAACAAGCTTTCGTCTGCGGATGACTATTTAAAATTTATCATTTTTTATTTAAAATATATAGCGCCGAGTAGCAGAGGCGAAAAAACTGTTAGGTCAACCCCGGTAAACGTGCCATTTTATCTATGAAGAGCGATATTGAGATAGCGCAGGCAGCGAAATTAAGGCCGATTACTGAAATTGCCAAAGAGATTGGTATTAATGAAGATGAGCTGGAATTATACGGTAAGTATAAGGCCAAGATAGACTTGTCTATTCTTAAGCGGCTTGAGAGTAAACCTAATGGGAAATATATAGATGTTACTGCAATTACTCCCACGCCGCTTGGTGAGGGAAAGACAGTTACGACAATAGGATTATCGCTTGGCCTTGCTAAAATAGGAAAAAAAGTTTCTACTTGTATACGTCAACCATCTTTGGGCCCGGTATTCGGTATAAAAGGCGGGGCAGCAGGCGGCGGGTTTTCGCAGGTTGTGCCTATGGAAGATTTTAACCTGCACTTAACAGGCGATGTGCATGCGGTAGGCCTGGCGCATAATCTTTGCGCGGCATTTCTGGATAATCATATTTATAAAGGCAATAAATTAAATATAGATATAGATAATATTCTTTGGCGCAGGGTGATGGATGTCAGTGATCGCGCGCTTCGTAATATTGAGATTGGTTTAGGCGGAAAACAGGACGGCATCCCGCGTAAAAGTGGTTTTGATATTACTGTTGCATCAGAGGTTATGGCAATACTTGCTTTAACAAGTGATTTGAAGGATCTGCGCAAACGCCTTGGCAAAATTGTTGTCGCATTTAATGTTGACGGCAAACCTGTTACAACTGAGGATTTGAAAGTTGCTGGGGCTATGGCTGTATTATTAAAAGATGCTATTAAGCCGACCCTGATGCAGGCATTGGAGCACACGCCGTGCTTTGTGCACGCAGGCCCGTTTGCCAATATCGCGCACGGAAATAATTCAATAATAGCCGATAGGATAGCCCTTAAGTTAAGCGATTATGTTGTTACTGAAAGTGGGTTTGGCGCTGATTGCGGAGCTGAGAAGTTTTTTAATATTAAATGCCGCATAAGCGGGCTTGTGCCGAATGCGGTTGTGGTTGTATGTTCTGTGCGCGCTCTTAAGATGCACAGCGGCGATTTCAAGGTGGTTGCAGGAAAGCCGTTGAGTGAGGATTTATTAAGGGAAAATACCGACGCTGTAGAACGCGGTGCGTGCAACCTTGAAAAACAGATAGAAAATATGAAGCAGTTCGGCATACCGGTTGTTGTCGCGATCAATAAATTTACATCTGACACTAAAAATGAGATAGAGGCAATACGTAAAAAGGCGATCGCGGCCGGCGCAGAGGACGCTGTGTTAAGCGAGGTATGGGAAAAAGGCGGCGAAGGCGGAAGAGATCTGGCAAAGGCAGTTGACAAGGCAGCGAATAAGCCGTCTAATTTTAAATTTTTATACGATATAAACGCTTCGATAAAACAGAAAATAGAAACAATTGCTACAAAGATTTACGGCGCAAAGGATGTGCAATATGATCCGGAAGCAGAAAAGAAGATAGCGCTTTATACAAAATTAGGATATGATAAATTACCGCTTTGTATGGCAAAGACGCATCTGTCGCTTTCGCATGACCCTAATTTAAAAGGCGCGCCAAAGGGTTTTACTTTACCTGTACGCGATGTGCGCGCATCAGTTGGCGCCGGATTTTTATATCCATTATGCGGCACAATGCGCACCATGCCTGGGTTGCCGAGTGAGCCGGCAGGCGAGAGAATCGATTTAGATCAAAATGGAAAGATTGTGGGGTTGTTTTAATGAAAATAATTACTGATAAATTAACATTAAATGAATTAAACGCGCTGGCTGCGAATATATTCGGTAATATGGTAAAAGCAGTAGTTGATGTTAACAGGGAGATTATCGCGGTTGACGCAGAGCTTCATTCTGATTTGGAGGCACTACTTTTAGAAAACGGTTCTAAGCAAAAAGATCTTTGGGGTATAAATTTTTATCCTGAATTAAAAGGTGATGAGTTTGTTGAGTTTGATTCCATGATTAATGTGCGGCCGTCACACGGTAATAAAAGCCGCGGAGTTGATAATAAAGAAATATGCAGTAAAATCATTGAAATTGTAGCAAAAAGGGTTAAGTAATGAGTTATCAGCATAATGATTTGGCAGCAGGCAGATGGAAAGAGTTTTCGTTTGTTGAACAGATGGCCGATATAGGCAGCGAGGTAGAACGCGCGTTAAATTGGCGCGTTAAAAATAATGCTGCTTATTCACAGAAGGCTTTTGAACGCGCGCTTGAATTAATAGATTTGACATTGGACAGCGTTAAAGGCTTTGCTCGTTTAAAAGAAGTTGCCCGTTTGCGGGAATTTTTAGTGGATTATTTTTTTGGGAAAAATGAATTTAAGGCGACAGACATATTATGGCGTAAGTATTTTTTATGTTTTGCCTGCGCTGCTAACAAATAGAGGTAGAATATGTGCGATGACAGTATAAAAAAATACACAGAAGATCTTGGGTCAAATAATCCTGTGCCCGGAGGCGGAAGCGCGGCCGCGCTGATAGGTTCGCTTGGAGCGGGATTGCTGGAGAAGGCGTGTAATTTTACAATAGGCCGCGAAAAATACAAAGCGGTTGAAAAAGACATCAGAAACATACTTGATAAGGCAGCGGCCGCAAGATCGCGCCTTGTAGAATTGATAGAGCTGGATAAAAAGGCATTTCTGCCGGTGGCTAAGGCCTACAAATTGCCTAAAGATACGGATAAACAAAAAGCCGTAAGAAAACAAAAAATAGGCGGGGCGAATAAAGAAGCTGCAAAAGTGCCTGCTGAGATAATTCAAATATGCAGCAGTATTGTTTCTTATTGCGATAAACTGGAAAAGGACGGCAATCAATTATTTGTAAGCGATGTTAAATGCGCAAGGCAATTACTGAAGGCGGCAGCGCAGGCAGCGGAGAACTTTATATGAGCGCGAAATTATTAGACGGTAAACCGATTGCAGCCGGAATAAATGAGCAGCTAAAACAGGAGATAGAGGCGTTAAAGTTGAAATATTACAGCGCGCCGCATTTGGCTGCTTTACAGGTTGGCGCTGATGAGTCATCAGCGGTTTATGTTAAATCACAGATTAATGCTGCGGCTAAACTTGGCATAGAGTATAAATTGCATACGCTTGACGCAAAATCATCACAGAAAAATATAGAAGATTATTTAGATAAGCTTAATAATGATAAATCCGTAACAGGCATAATCCTTCAGCTTCCCATTCCTAAAAATATAAACGCGAAGGAACTTCAGTTAAAAATAGCAGTGGATAAAGACGTTGAAGCGGTTAACCCAGAGGATTTAGGCAGGGTTTTTGCAGGCGGCTATAAGATAGCGCCGTGTACAGCAGCAGCAACAATGGAGCTTATTCAGTCAACAGGTATTGATTTAGTTGGCAAAGAGGCGGTTGTTGTAGGAAGAAGCGCAATAGTCGGTAAGCCCGTTGCAATGCTTTTATTGGAGAAAAACGCTACAGTAACCATTTGCCATACAGGTACTCAAAAACGCGGCGTTTTGGCAGAGCATGTTAAAACCGCAGAGATTCTGGTTGTGGCCGCTGGCTCGCCCGGGTTGATAAAGGGCGAATGGATAAAAGATGGCGCTGTTGTAATAGACGTAGGCACAACTATGGTTAACGGAAAAATTACAGGCGATGTTGAATTTGATGAAGCCGCAAAGCGCGCTGCCTATGTAACGCCTGTGCCAGGCGGTTTAGGGCCGTTAACCACGGCTGTATTAATGCGTAATACAATGGAATTGTTTAAAGGGCAAAAACAGCTGTAAATCAGTTGTAACCTGTTTAAATTCAATAACTTAAAACGCGGTGCCTGGCACCTAAAACGCGGTGCCTGGCACCGAAGTGAGATGATAAAAAAGATAACAGATATATTTAAAGAAAAACCGCGTACTTATTCATTTGAGTTTTTCTCGCCCAAGACAGATGCCGGTATAGCAAGGCTTTATGATACTGTAGGCGAACTTGTTAAATTAGGCCCGGATTTTTTATCGGTTACTTACGGCGCCGGCGGTTCAACCAGGGAGACAACAACTAAAATAGTTGATCAACTTCAGAAACGCTTTGATGTTTCAGTGCTGCACCATTTGACTTGCATAGGCCATACCAAGGATGAGCTTACAGGCATAATCTCTAATATAAAACAGGCAGGCGTAAAAAATATACTTGCGCTGCGCGGCGACCCGCCCGTCGGTGTTAAAGAATGGAAAAAAATACCAGGTGGGTTTGAATACAGCTATCAGCTCGTGGACATGATACGCTCCCTGCATAAGGATTATTTTTCAATAGGCGCTGCGGGTTTTCCGGAATGCCATATGAATTGTTCAAGCTATGAACTGGACACAAAATATCTGAAATTAAAGATTGACTCAGGCGCTGATTTTGCGCTGACGCAGCTTTTTTTTGATAACAACGATTATTTTAAATATATAGACAGGTTAAAGAAAGCCGGTATTAAAAACAGGGTCATACCCGGGATACTGCCCATAGTCAATTACGAGAAGCTTGTTAATTTTTGCTCAACTTGCGGAGCCAGTATACCTGATAAGGTGCGCGCTATATTTGAACCGATAAAAGATAATGAAAAGGCTACGCATAAGACAGGGGTTGAATTTGCTGTTAAACAGTGCCAGGGGCTTTTGGACAGCGGCGCCCCGGGCCTGCATTTTTATACCTTAAATAGGATAGATCCGGTAAGAGAGATTATTAAAAATATAAAACTATGACGATAGCTGAGCTGCAAAATAAGAAAAAACAAGGCAAAAAGATCACGTTGCTCACTGCATATGATTATCCTTCTGCCAATCTCCTGGAAAAAGCAGGCATAGATATAATTTTAATAGGCGATTCCCTTGGGATGTCTGTCTTAGGTTATGATTCAACTACGCTTGTTACTATGGATGAGATGATACATCACGCAAAGGCAGCGCGGCGCGGGGCAAAAAACGCTTTTTTGGTAGGCGATATGCCTTTAAAAGGTTGCCAAGGCGCTGTTAGTGATGTTGTAAAAAATGCGCAGAGATTTATGAAAGAGGCCGGCTGCGATGCCGTAAAAATAGAAGGCGCAGGAGGAGAGGCCCTTGATAAAGTAAAGGCAATAATAAAATCAGGCATACCTGTTATGGGACACGTGGGTTTAACGCCCCAAACAGCTGATAAATTAGGCGGGTTTAAGGTTCAGGGTAAGGATGCCGAGACAGCCGGAAAGATTATCAGTGAAGCGAAATTGCTTGAAACAGCAGGTTGCTTTAGTGTAATATTGGAATGCGTGCCAACTGAATTAGCCGGCACTATAACGCAGAGCTTAAACATGCCTACTATAGGTATTGGCGCAGGGGTAAATTGCGACGGCCAAGCGCTGGTAACAAATGATTTACTTGGTTTATTTGATAAGTTTAAGCCAAAATTTGTAAAGAGATACGTTGATTTATCAGAAGCCATGCTGGCTGCATTTACGGCATACAAAGAGGAAGTGGAGAAATCGGTTTTCCCATCAAAGGAGTATTCGTACAAATGAAAATACTTATCGTAGGGCCTGGGGCAATAGGGTGTTTGTTGGCAGGATATCTTACCAAGAGCGGCCAGGATGTATGGCTTCTTGACAAGCCAAACCAGAAACGCACGAAGTTGATAGAGGCTGAAGGTATAAAAATAGAAGGTGTAAACGGTTCGCATAAGATAAAAGTAAATATAACATCCGATATTAAAGATATTAAAAAAATAGAGCTTATCATTATTTGTGTAAAATCCTACGATACGGAGGCAGCTGTAAAATCAATAAAATCGCTGATAAGCGAAACAACATATTGCCTGACTCTGCAGAACGGGCTTGGCAATGTTGAGGCAATAGCCGAGATAGCAGGCGAGAACAATGTGATAGGCGGCGTTACCTCGCACGGCGCAACACTTGTATCAGGCGGCCATATAAAACATTGCGGAAAAGGTGAGACAGTGATAGGCAGGTGGCAGCCTCAAGGTAAAAAGCAGCCAAAACAGTGGAAGATACCGCGCAGGGTTCTGGAGGATATAGCAGGTGTTTTAAAAGGCGCCGGGTTTACCACGAAGGTATCGGACAAGATAAAAGATGTTTTATGGTCAAAACTGATTATAAATGTCGGGATAAATGCCTTAGCAGCCATAACGCGGCTTAACAACGGGCTTATAACCGAATACGCAGGCACAAGGCAGATCTTAAAGCAAAGCGTATTAGAGGCCAGTAAGATTGCCAGGAGAAAAAAGATATCGCTTGATTACAGCGACCCGGTTAAAAAAGTTGAGAGCGTCTGCAGCCAGACAGAAGAAAATATTTCATCCATGCTTCAGGATATTTTAAAAAACAAAAAAACAGAGATAGATTATATAAACGGCGCTATTGTGCGCGAAGGCGAGGACCTTGGGATACCTACGCCTGTAAACAGTGTATTGACAGATTTGGTAAAGACAATAGAGGCCAGTTACAATAAGCAGGTTTAGCAAGGATGGGGTCAGGTTCTAAACCTGACCCCATCCCCTGAAAGGAAAATATGATAATAATAGGTGAACGCATAAACACATCCCGGAAAGATATTGCTCATGCAGTAAAGGCCAGGGATGCCAAGTTTATAAAACTCGAGGCAACAAAACAGGCCAACTCAGGGGCTGATTTTATTGACGTAAACTGCGGCACAAATATAAACAGCGAAATAGAGGACTTAAAGTGGGTGGCGCAGGTTGTCCAGTCAGAGGTTAACCTGCCTTTATGCATAGACAGCCCGGATCCAAAAGCAATAGAAGCGGTTTTGGCCGTACACAAGGGCAAGGCATTTGTTAATTCTATAACCGCTGAAAAACAAAGGGCTGAGGCAATATTGCCGCTTGTTAAAAAGTACGATTGTTTTGTTATAGGGCTTGCCATGGGTGATAACGGCGTTCCCGTTACCGCAGAAGAAAGAAAAGAAGCAGCAGCTCAAATCTTAAAGTACGCGGATAGTTTTGGCATAAACAAAGAAAAGTTATATATAGATGCCGTAGTGCAGCCGGTTGCAACTGATTTCAAGCAAGGCAATGAATTTCTTAAGGCCATTGGCATGATAAAGACATCTTTGGGCCTTAAGACAATAGCAGGTTTAAGCAATATATCTTTCGGCCTTCCAAAAAGGTCGATACTTAACGCGTCTTTTTTTGCGATGGCTGTATGCAGCGGCCTTGATGCCGCCATAGTTGATATAATCAATCCCAATATCTACGCTACTTTAAGGGCTACGCATACTCTTTCCGGCGAGGATCAGTTTTGCCAGAAATATCTTTCCGCGTTCAGAAAAGGCCGGTTAAAATGAAAATAAGCCTGCGTGAATCTGATATAAAAGAAACATTTATCAGGTCAGGCGGTAAAGGCGGGCAAAATATAAACAAGGTTTCAACCTGTGTTTATCTTAAGCATATCCCTACCGGCATTGAAGTTAAATGCCAGAAAGAACGTTCCCAGGCCTCAAACCGGCGCCTTGCCAGAAGGTTGCTTTTAGGGAAGATAGAGCATATGATTTTGGGTAAGACCTCAGAGCATGTCAAGCGTATAGAAAAGATAAGAAGACAGAAGAGGAAGAGGTCAAAAAGGGCAAAACTAAAGATGTTAGAGGCAAAGCGCCTTCACTCTGCAAAAAAAACATTTAGATTAAAAGTTAATAAAAATTTATATTAGACGATAGTAGGCGATAGATAAGGATGGGGTCAGGTTTTAAACCTGACCCCATCCTTATGAAATTCATAAAAATACATATTGACAAAATAGGCAATTTATTGTAAAATATAACACTTAATAAAAGTTGTTTAATAATTGGCTACTAAAATTGTTTATAAAGTTACATTACAGAGGGCCTTTTAAAAGACATTTAGTATGGGACAGCTTTATTATATATCAACTTTAGAGTGGAATGAATTCCTGAAAAGCTCATTGCCGGAATGGAGTTTATATGTGCCTGTAAGGCAGGATAAAAACCTTGCTTTTGAGCGTTTGAGCGAGAATAATTTTAATTCTGTTGAGTTAGACAGTTACCGCGCCACCCAGCCTTTAAAATCATTTCTGTTTTTTTTCTACGAGCAAATCACAAATATAAAAAAATATCCGAACATGAGAGGTTCTGCTGTGCTCGGCCTTAAGGCCTGCGATTTAAACAGCCTTCAGCTTTATGATAAAACATTTTTAGAGGGAGAATTCGCAGAGCCGTTTTATAAAAGGCGCAGGCAGGACCTTTTGCTTATCAGTTCAGACTGCCAGAAGCCCATTGAATCGTGTTTTTGCACTGTGCTCGGAGCTAATCCATATCCCGAGGAATATTTTGATATAAATATTTCCAGGATCAGCGCAGGCTATATCGTGGACATAAATTCCGAGGCAGGAGAGGAATTTATAAAGTCCAAAAAAGATTTTTTTAAAAAGGTTGTTGACAGAAGTATATTAATGAAACGCGAGGCCAAGAGAAGAGCGGCTGTTGAGACGGTTGAAGGTTTTAACAGCCATTTTGACATTAAAGCGCCTTTTCTTAATATGCTCAGGCAGAAACTTATGTCAAAGGTATGGAATGAACAATCCAAGACATGCGTTACCTGCGGCGCGTGCACGCAGATATGCCCTACATGTTATTGTTTTTTGATCGAGGATGTAAAAAGCGACAAGTTCAGGTATTGGGACTCGTGCCAGTACACGGGTTTTGCCAGGGTTGCAGGCAACGCAAATCCGCGAAAAAAGGTTTACGAGAGATTAAGGCACAGGTATCTTCATAAATTTGATTATATACATGAAAGTTTCGGTTTTGACGGCTGCACCGGATGCGGAAGGTGTATCCAGGCATGCCAGGGAAAGATAGATATGAGAAAGGTTTTAAGCGAATTAAAAAAGGACCCGGTGAATTCTAATGCTTAATCCGTACGAATCGCAGGACGCTAAAGTAGAAGATATAATCACAGAGACATCCAATATTAAGACCTTCGCGCTAAAGCTCAATGAAAAGATGAGTTTTCTTACCGGCCAGTTTGTTGAGTTGGGCATAAAAGGCCTTTCTGAGGCGCCTTTTACGCCGTCAAGTTCGCCTTATGAAACAGACCGTATGGAAGTGACAATAATGAAGGCAGGCTGTCTTACTGAAAAGTTTCATGATTTAAAAAAGTCAAGCACAGTTACAATAAGAGGGCCTTACGGAAAAGGTTATCCCATAGAGCAGATGTACGGCAAGGAAGTGTTGATTACCGGAGGAGGAGTAGGTATGGCGCCTTTGCGTTCATTCCTGCTGACGCTTCTTGAACAAAGGGATAAATTTAAAAGAATTATTCTTTGTTACGGTTCCAAATCGCCGCAGGATATAGTATATAAGGATCAATTTGCTGATTGGATGAAAAACCCTGCTCTGGAGATTTACCGCAGCGTTGACAAGGCTGATTCCTCCTGGAATGAAACAAAAGGCGTGGTAACGGTTTTACTGGATAAAGTCAAGGTTAACCTTAAGAATTCCGTAGCCGTTGTTTGCGGCCCGCCTATAATGATGAAATTTGCCACAATGAAACTTATAAATCTTGGGCATAAAGATGAAAATATATACCTTTCCATGGAAAAGAATATGTCATGCGGCCTCGGTAAATGCGGGCATTGTGGCATAGGTAAATATTATGTGTGCCAGGATGGCCCTGTTTTTACATATGATCAGATAAAAAATAATCAGGAAATATGGGATTAGCATGAAGAGGCTTTTATTAGATTTAGAAAAATATAACTCCTGCAAAGATGATAAATATTCATGCAGCTATCCTTATCATCCTTTTAACAGTGGGATAGGCGCGCTTCTTGAATATGCTACCTTTATATATATATGCAGGCAGTGCGAAGAGGCGCCATGCGTCAGTTCGTGCCCAAAAGAGGCGCTGGAGAAAGTCCCGGCCGCAAATTTAAAAAGGTATAATAACAGATGCATAAGCTGCAAATCATGCATGCTTGCCTGCCCGTTCGGCACTATAGTGCCTGAGGTTGTGCCTTATCTGTCATCAAGATGTGATTTGTGTATAGGAAGATTAAATGATAACGAGGCGCCGGCATGCGCTGCGAATTGCTCTAACGGGGTTTTATCTTATTGCGAGGTTGAGGAATCTAAAGAAAAAAACATATATATATTAAACGATCATCTTGCTGTTCATTGTGTTGCGTGGCAGAAACCGCCTGTGGCTAAAAAAATATGAAAGACATATTTTATTTTTTAATATTTCCCGGATTTTTATTTACAGCCATTATAGGGCTTCTCTTGGCATGGGTTGACCGTAAAGTTACAGCAAGGCTGCAATGGCGCGTAGGCCCGCCATGGTATCAGCCGTTTGCGGATTTCATAAAGCTCATGGGCAAAGAGGTTATAATACCAAAGGCCGGTTCTGTGTTTGTATTTTTGATGGCGCCTGTTATAGGGCTTATTGCGGTTACGCTTGTTTCTGTTATTTTACTGCTTGTCTTGATTGCGCCGGGCGAGGGTTTTGGAGGCGACATTATAGTGGCGCTTTATCTTTCGGCGATTCCGGCATTAAGCGTGATAATAGGTGGATTTGCCTCAAGAAATTCTCTGGCGTCTTTAGGAGCGTCAAGAGAGATGAAGCTGATGCTTTCATATGAGCTGCCGTTTATTATAGCTGTTTTTGTGCCGGTTATTATTTCAGGCGGGATAATCAGTTTTTCGGCATTATTGGATTTTCAGCGCCAGAACGGAATTTTTTTAAATCATATATCGGCAGTACTGGCTTTTGTAGTGTCTATAATGTGCGCGCAGGCAAAGCTTTGCCTTGTGCCGTTTGACGCTCCTGAGGCAGAAGCGGAAATTATTGCCGGAGGCTACATTGAGTATTCAGGCGCGGCGTTGGCATTATTTAAACTTACCAGGGCAATGAATCTTTTTGTGATGCCGTTTTTTCTTACGGTTATTTTTATGGGCGCAAACTTTTTTCTTTTTCCGATTGCTGTAATTGCGGTGATTCTTATAAGAAATACAAATCCGCGCGTAAGGATAGACCAGGCAACCAGATTTTTCTGGGGGCCGATGACTGTTATGGCTGCGCTTGCCGCAGGGCTAGCTTTATTGGGTTATTAACGCGAATGGGGTCAGGTTTCGAACCTGACCCCACACCAAAGGAATTTATTTACGATGTCTATTAAAGTAAAGGCACTAACTAAGTCGTTGTGGGCTTTTCATCTTGCGACAGGCTCATGTAATAATTGCGACATAGAGATACTGGATTTATTAACTCCGCGTTTTGACGTGGAGAGGTTTGGTATTGTACTAGTCGGAAGCATAAGGCATGCGGATGTTCTTTTAGTTACAGGAGTGGTAAATAAAAAGATTGCCCCGCGGCTTAAGAAATTGTACGAGCAGACGTCAAAGCCCTGTCTTGTGGTTGCTGTTGGCGCATGCGCCTGCGGCCAGGGGATATTTAGAGGCGGTTATAATACATTTGTGCCGGTGGACAATGTTATACCTGTTGATGTGTATGTGCCGGGATGTCCGCCCAAACCCGAGGCAATGATATTGGGCGTTGTGAAAGCGATAGAAAAAGTAAAAAGTCAAAAGTAAAAAGGTAAAATTTATGGCTAAACAGCTAATGTTTCAGATAAAAGACAAGTTAGGGGATGTTGTTTTTCAGCTGGAGGATAAATCCGCAAAAAGGACATTTGCTTCCATCCATAAAGCAGACCTCAGGCAGGTTGCCGGAGTGCTGCACAAGGATTTTAAAGCAAGGTTTTCAATCGCTTCCGGCATTGACAATGTAAAGAATTTCGAACTTTTGTATCATTTTTCTTTTGATGATTTGGGGAAAATAATTTCTATCAGGACATTTGTAGAAAAAGATGATCCTGTTATTGATTCTCTTGTTCCGGTGATAGGGCCTGCCGCTGAATGGATTGAAAGGGAGATACACGAATTACTGGGTATATCTTTTAAGGGCCATCCGAACTTAAAGCGCTTGCTTTTGGCTGATGAGTGGCCTGAGGGTAAATACCCCTTAAGAAGGGATTTTAAAAATGAGTGATAAGAAAAAAATACGCCAGACGGTTATTCCCATAGGGCCTTTTCATCCTTTACAGGAAGAGCCTGAATTTTTTAAATTATTCGTAGACGGCGAAACCGTAACGGACATAGAGATAAACATAGGTTATAACCACCGCGGCATAGAAAAGATTTCAGAGGTAAAATCGTTTGACCAGGTGACATTTCTTGTTGAAAGGATTTGCGGGATATGCTCGAATTCCCACCCTTTTGCGTATTGTCTGGCCATAGAGGATTTAATGGGCATAGAAGCGCCTGAGCGCACATCTTTTATAAGAACCGTGATAGCTGAATTAGAGAGGATACATTCGCATCTTTTATGGTTGGGTTTGGCAGGCCATTTCCTGGGATATAATACTGTTTTTATGTGGGCGTGGAAATACCGCGAGCCTGTGCTTGATATATTTGAGGCCATTACCGGAAACAGAAATCATTATGCAATGAATAAGCTCGGAGGCGTGCGGCGCGATATAATAGACGATGATATTCCTGCGATACTTAAAATGGTTTCAGAGCTGGTGCCTGCCATGGATATGTTTAAAGGCGCTATAATTGATGACCCTGTTATACACGCAAGGCTTAAAGGCGTGGGTATATTGACAAAAAAAGACGCTATTGCTTACGCAGCGCTTGGGCCGGTTGCAAGGGCATCGGGTTTTGATGTGGATATACGCAGGGATGAGCCGTACGGCGCCTATGACAGGGTAAAATGGAATGTAATAGTTGAACAGGATGGCGATGTTTTTGCAAAGGCAAAGGTAAGGATACTTGAAATTTACGAATCAATAAAAATAATAAATCAATGTCTTAAAAAGATGCCCAAAGGGCCGATAGACGCGAATATAAAAGAGGTTCCGCCAGGAGAGGGCATAGGCAGGATAGAAGCGCCCAGGGGGGAATGTATACATTATGTGCGTTCTGACGGATCAAACTCGCCGGTAAGGCATAAGATAAGAGCGCCAAGTTTTATGAGCGTGCCAACAGCAAAGGCAAGCATAGTAGGCCAACAGGTTGCGGATGCTTCAATTATACTTGCAGCTGTTGATCCGTGCTATTGCTGCACAGAGAGAATGGCTGTAATAGACAAAAAGACTAACAAGCAGGTTTTATCTGCCCAGGATCTTGTAAGGATGGGCCAAGAGAAGACAAGGAAATTATGGAAGCCCTGAGTTTATTTAAGAGTTTGTTTAAAATAGACGCTTTGAATATATTCCTTGTGCCGTTTATATGCCTGTTTGGCATTGTTGTGATAATCTATTCATTAGGCGGCGGCGCGAAAGATATAAAGGCTAAAGGGGCATATTATACATACCTGTTATTAACTGTTGCAACTTCATGCGCTGCTGTGCTGGCCAACAATATGATTTTGTTTCTGGTTATGTGGGGCGCAGGCGGGCTGTTGCTTTATCTTCTGATAGGTATACAGGATGCCGCAGCTTCTGCGGATGCCGGCAAGAAAACATTTATATTGGTAGGCGGTTCGGATGCTGTTATGCTTTTTGGAATAGCCATACTGTGGCGCCTGAGCGGTTCATTTAATATGGACAGCATGCATGTAGCTGTTGCAGGCAAGGCAGGCGTTGTGGCGTTTTTGTGTTTAATGATAGCGGCATTTACAAAAGCAGGGGCAATGCCTTTTCATACATGGATACCTTCCTCAGCTAAGGTAGCGCCGATTCCGGTTATGGCAATATTACCTGCGTCGCTGGATAAATTGCTTGGCATATATCTTCTGGCAAGGTGCGCGCTGAATATATTTATAATACCAGCCAGTTCGTTTGTATCTATTTTTCTTATGCTTCTTGGCGCGGGCACGATTGTGTGCGCTGTTATGATGGCATTGATTCAGCACGATTTTAGAAAACTGCTTGCCTATCATGCCGTAAGCCAGGTGGGTTATATGGTGCTTGGCATTGCCACCGCCACCCCGATAGGAATAGCAGGCGGGCTTTTTCATATGTTAAACCACGCTATTTATAAAAGCTGTTTGTTTTTAACCGGCGGCAATGTCCAATACAGGACAAAAGAGTCAGACCTTGATAAAATGGGAGGCCTGGCTGTTCTTATGCCCATAAGTTTTATATGCTTTCTTATAGCTTCTTTATCCATTTCAGGAGTGCCGCCTTTTAACGGATTCTTTTCAAAATGGATGATATATCAGGGCCTTATACAGGGCCTTTCAGCCGGAGGCAGCAGGTTCACGATATTTACCTGCCTTATCGCGGCCATGTTTGGTAGCGCGCTTACTTTAGCGAGTTTTATGAAGATGCTGCACGCGATATTTTTAGGCCAACCGTCGCCGGATATTGCGCGCACAACTAAAGAAGCGCCGTTTTTGATGTGGCTGCCTGTCGTGTTTTTAAGCCTGCTTTGTATTTTATTCGGCGTTTTCGCTGTTGCGCTGCCTTTGAAATATTTTATAATTCCGGCAATAGGCAGCACTTCGCTGTCTTTATCAGGATACGCGCCTGTTATGTCAGCGATACTTATAGCAATCGGTATTATAGCCGGTTTGGCGTATTACCTTTTATTTGGCGCTAAAAAATCAGCAAGGGCCGATAGCGCGTTTGTAGGTGGTGAAATTATACCTTGCGACAACAGGGTTTCAGGCGTAGAATTTTATAACGCGATAAAAGAATTACCTGTATTAAGAAATTTATACGCCAAGGCTGAAAAAGGGCTTTTTGATATATATGACCAGGGTAAAACAATAGTTTTTGGCATAGGAAAATTTTTTCAATACCTGCATAACGGCGTTCTGCCTACGTATCTGATCTGGACGCTGCTTGGCATGATAGTTATATTTTTTGTATTGCAGAGGTAACAGAAAGGCAGTAAAATGGAACTTTATATACTTTTAATATTTATGATTTTCGGCGCTATAGTGGCGATAGAGGCCAGGGATCTTCTTTCAAGCGTTATTGCCGTCGGGGCCGTAGGTTTTGCTTTATGCCTGGCGTTTTTGGTGCTTAAGGCGCCTGACTTGGCTATTACACAGCTGGTTGTTGAGATATTGTGCCTTATAATTTTGATAAGGGCTACTATAAACAGAGACCTGCCTCTTGCGATAGAAGGCAGGTGGTTTTTTAATACCGTATCCACAATAGTGTTTGTAGCTGTTTTTCTTTTCTTCGCGTATACCGCCTTAAAAGAGCTTCCGGCCTTTGGAGACCCTATAATGTCTGTGGTTAAGAGATATATAGAGCAGGGTACAACCGAAACAGGCGCTGTAAACTTGGTTAGCGCTGTAATATTGGATTTCAGGGCGTATGATACCCTTGGCGAGGCCACGGTTTTGTTTGCGTCGGTTATAGGTATTATGGCTATATTGCGCAGAAAAGGAAGAAAAAAGATAGAGGAAAAAGAAGATGCGTCATAATCCTGATGCCGGCATGTCAATAATCGTAAAGACAGTAACGCGGCTTACAGTCGGGCTGATACTGCTTTTCGGGATTTATATTGTACTGCACGGCCATATTTCACCCGGAGGCGGGTTTGCCGGCGGGGTTATCATCGCGCTGAGTTTTGTGCATCTTATGCTTGCTTTCGGCAAAGATGTCGCGTCGCGCAAACTTTCGAAAAATATCGCTTCAAACCTCGAGGCTGTGGGCGCCTTAATGTTTTTACTTATAGCCGTAGCCGGATTTTTTGGAGGGTCGTTTTTTGTTAATATACTGGAAAAAGGCACGCCGTTTAAGCTTTTCAGCGCAGGCACGATGCTGCTGAATAACGTCGCCATAAGCCTTAAAGTGGGAGTGGGGCTTTTCGCTATATTCCTGGCGCTGGTAATCCTGGAAGGGTCTAAAAAGAAAAAATGATGATTTATTTATTATGTTTAATATTATTCTGCATAGGCCTGTACGGTGTCCTGCGTAAACGCAATATCGTAAAGATAATAGTTGGCCTTGGCATAATAGAGTATTCTATGAACCTGTTTTTTGTATTGTTGGGATACCGCACGCATGGCCGCTCGCCTATAGAGGCGAGAACGGAAAACGTGCTTAATATGGTTGACCCCCTGCCGCAGGCGGTTGTCCTTACGTCTATAGTAATATCACTGGCTGTTACAGCCCTTGTTATTTCCATAGCCATCAGGATATATGAATATTACGGCACTTTTGATATTACAAAGATAAAGAGGTTGAAGGGTTGAATAGCATAAATGTAGTTCCATTATTTGTAATAATACCATTGTTTAGCGCTTTCTTTATATCTATTGTAGGTAAATTCGTAAAGCGTAACGCGGTATATGCGCTGTCAGTGATACCGTGTATATTGCTTTCGTTTTTTTCTTTTAATGCGTTAAGGCTTTTGCAGTCAGCGCCCGGGCATATGCTGCTCTATAAAATAGGAGGATGGGCGCCGCCTTTCGGTATTTGTATGGCGGTTGACGCGTTTGGGGTATTTATGCTGGTGGTTGTGAATCTGGTTGCCTTGTTTATATGCATATATTCCACCGGGTATATGGAAAAATATACTGATATGCCCAAATTCTTTACGCTGTTTTTTCTTATGTTGACAGGCATGAACGGCCTTATAGTTACAGGAGATCTTTTTAACCTGTTTGTGTTTCTTGAGATTGCGTCCGTTGCCAGTTACGCCCTGGTTGCTTTCGGAACAGAGGCAGAGGAACTGGAGGCGGCTTTTAAATATGCCATTATGGGTTCGGTGGCCTCATGTTTTATTTTTCTTGGCATAGCGTTTTTATATGGTTTTACATCCACGCTGAATATGGCTGACATGGCCAGGGTATTGGCAACAAGCCATAGCGTTTTTATAATACCGTTTGTGTCGGCGTTGTTTATAATGGGATTTGGTTTAAAGGCTGCGCTTGTGCCGTTTCACGCGTGGCTGCCTGACGCGCATCCGTCAGCGCCTGCTTCAATATCAGCGATGCTTTCAGGCGTTTTGATTAAGACGCTCGGTGTTTACGCGCTGGCCAGGATATTTTTTAACGTATTAGGCATTACAGCCACGCATCTTGCGGTTTTCAGGTTTTTAGGCGCCATATCGCTTGTTATAGGCGTTGTGCTGGCCTTGTCCCAGTGGGATTTAAAAAGGCTCCTGGCGTATCACTCCATAAGCCAGATAGGCTATGTTGTGCTGGGTATCGGTATCGGCACGCCGCTGGGCATATTCGGAGGCCTGTTTCATTTATTAAACCACTCTGTATTTAAATCGTTGTTGTTTTTAAATTCCGGCGCGATAGATTATTCCGTCGGCACGCGCGATTTAAAACATATGTCAGGATTAAAAGAGAAGATGCCGATTACAGCAGGCACAAATATGATCGCTTCAATGTCAATAGCGGGCATACCGCCGTTTAACGGTTTTTTTAGCAAGCTGATAATAATATTTGCCTGTGTCCAGGCGGGTTATTTCGGCTATTGTTTAATAGCGATAGTAGGGTCCATACTTACGCTGGCAAGTTTTATGAAGGTGCAAAGATACGCGTTTCTTGGCGAGCTTAGGCAGGCGTGCCAAAATGTCAAGGAAGCGCCTTTTGTTATGAAGTTTTCAATGATCGCGCTGGCTGTTATATGTGTTTTAGGCGGGTTTTTGTTATTGCCGTCTTTAAGGCCTTTTATCAATAACGCCGTAGATGTTTTAATTAAGGGCGCAAAATACTCGGCTATAATATTAGGGGAAACCGCAAAATGATCAGCAGGCTTATCTTGTTTGTTATCGGTTTTTTTATATGGACAATGCTGTCATGGCCGCCTGATTTGCAACATGCGATAATCGGTGTTATCGTTGCGGCTTTTGTCGCTTTTATTACGGGGGATTTATTTACCAGCAGGCCTGCGAATTTTGCCCATATAACCAGGTATTTATGGTTTGTTTATTATGTGCCTGTTTTTCTATGGGAATGTTTTAAGGCCAATATAGATGTAGCGTTACGCGTTTTAAATCCCAAAATGCCTATTAAACCGGGTATTGTAAAGGTTAAAACCAGTTTAAAATCAGATACAGCCCTGACCTTTCTGGCTAATTCAATAACCTTAACGCCAGGCACATTTTGCGTTGATATAAGCCGGAAAGAAGGCGTTTTATATATACACTGGATAAATGTGAAATCAACCGACACAGAGCAGGCTACAAAGTTAATTGTTGAGAAGTTTGAGAGGATACTAAAAAGGATTTTTGAGTAATATGCTTACTTCTAGAAATATAATTTCCGGGTTATTTATTCTTGCGTTGCTTGTGGCGTTGTTTGTGGCCAGCGCATCCCCTATTACATCTTTATTGGATTGGCAGTCGCCTTTTTTGTCGCGCTGCTTTTTTATCCTGATGGTCAGTTTTGCGATGTGCCTGTTTCGGCTTATGCGCGGGCCTACGCCGGCTGATCGGGCAGTAGCGATAGATACGATGGGAATTTTAATAGTAGGATTTTGCGCTATTTTAAGCATTTCGACAGGCAGGGGCTGGTATCTGGACATAGCGATTGCATGGGCGCTGCAGAGTTTTATAGGCGCGCTTGCATTGGCGAAATATTTAGAGGGGCGCGGATTTGATGAATAATATTATAGGATACACATTCGTTGTTTTAGGGCTTATGTTTGATATAATCGGATGCATAGGATTAATCAGGCTGCCTGATGTTTACAACAGGCTGCAGGCTACAACTAAATGCGTTACAATGGGCACATGCAGCATTTTATTCGGGACATTGATTATCAAGGGTTTTACAGCAACAGGGCTTAAGGCGTTTTTATGCATTTTGTTTCTGCTTCTGACAGCGCCAGTTGCCGCGCATGCCTTATCCAGGGGCGCTCATATATCAGGCGTTAAGTTGTGGGATAAATCCGTTTGCGATAAATACGAAGAGGATAAATGAGATACCCGAAATTAAGAGAATTAAAAGAGGCGGTAAGGTCGTTGTTCAGCAGGCCTTATACCACGAAATTTCCAAAAGAGGCGCATATTCCTGTTTCCGCATTTAAAGGCGCGCCTGAATTCCACAAGGATGACTGCGTAGGCTGCGGCGCGTGCGCCGAGGTTTGCCCGGCAGCTACCATATACGTAAAAGACGATTTAAAAACACGCATGCGAAATATTACATTAAGATTGGACAGCTGTTTATTTTGCGGAAATTGCCAGGCAAACTGCATTACGCAGAAAGGCATAATGTTAGGCAATAAATATGACCTGGCAACGTATAAGAGGGAAGAGTCAATAACTTCAGTAGATAAAGAGATTATTGTATGCGAACATTGCGAGTGCGTTATAGGCGCAAAGGACCATATTAGGTTCCTTGTTAAAAAACTCGGCGTATTGGCGTATGGTAATCCTACATTGATACTGGCAAGCCAGGATACTTTGAGGTTAAGCGAGACAAACCTTGATTCAAAGGCGCCTGCTGTAGATGCATCAGGCAGGCCAGGCATGTTTAAAATATTATGTCCAAGATGCCGCAGGGAATCAATGCTTACAGACGAATACGGAAAATAATTTTATCCGCGTATTGAACCCTGACGCTCGATAAATTCGAGCGTTTTATTTTTATGAAAAAAAATATAAAAGATAAGATAAGCCGTATAGTAAAAAAAGGCGGGGTTGTTTTTATGGGAGTGGGCAATCCTTTGCGCAGCGACGATTACGCGGGGTTGTATGTTATTTCAAAATTAAAAGGCGATATTTTTATAGATGCAGGCCAGATGCCTGAAAATTATACCGGCAGGATAGCAAAAATAAAACCTAGAAAGGTTTTAATAGTGGATGCCGTTGATTTTAAGGCTGCTCCCGGTGAGATAGGTATATTTGACGCCTCGCAGGCAGGAGAATTTAATTTTTCTACGCATGGTATGAGCCTGGGGTTGTTCAGCAGCCAGCTTAAACAATATGGCGTTGAGAGTGTTTTATTGGTTGGCATACAGCCGCAAAGCCTGGAAATAAAAGAGAATACTTTGAGCGCTGTGGTGAAAAAGACAGCTGATGAATTAATTGAAATTTTAAAAGGAGGAGTCTAATGCACGAATTATCCATTGCTAAGACATTATTTGAAGAAGCGCGCCAGATGGCTTTTAAATTAAGAATAGACCGTATAAGCCGCATAAAGATTAAGATGGGCGTTGCTTCCGGCATAGATATCGATATGCTTAAGCACAGCCTTATTGATCACATGTTTCCCGAGAGCATTGCAGAGGATGCCCAGATAGAGATAACCCTTGAGCCGTTGATAGCTAAATGTAAACAGTGCGGCAATGAGATTACGCAGGTCGGCATATCAGGCGGATGCCCGAAATGCTCAAGCAGGGAGTTGGACATAATTAGCGGCATAAAGGTAGTTATAGAGGACGTAGAGTGAGACGGCATTTATTTGTAATTCTATCAATATTTTTATTATTAAGCGGCTGCGCGAATTGGGGCGTTGTTGATAAAACCCGGATGTTAATGGGTACGCAGGTTCAGATAATTGTCTCAGGCTCAGGCTTTACAAGGGTTGCAAAGACAGCGGCCATAGACAAGGCGTTTGAAAGAATAAAAGAGATCGAGAGCCTTTTATCGGTTTATGACGCAACCAGCGAGATATCAAAGGTAAATAGTTTTGCCGATGCAAGGCCGATAACAGTAAGCGATGATACGATAAGAGTTATAAAAAAGGCCGACGAGATAAGCAAAATAACAGGCGGCGCATTTGATATTACAATCGCGCCGCTTGTTAACTTATGGGGGTTTGGGCCGCGCGGCGTTATATTGAATAAGCCAAAAGAGCGCGAGATACATAATGCGCTCCGCCTTGTGGGCATGCGCAATATTAAGATAGATTATGCAAGAAAAACTATCAGGTTTTTGCGAAGTGGCGTGCGCCTGGACCTTTCAGGAATAGCCAAAGGTTATGCTGTTGATTGCGCAATAGAAACTCTTAAGAGTGAAGGGATAAAGAATGCCATGGTGAATGCCGGAGGCGATATATATTGTATAGGCAAGGTAAGCCCAGGCAGGCAATGGCGAATAGGCATACAAAATCCCAGGCATAAGAATGAAATTATAGATACCGTTGATATTGAAGATAGCGCCATAGCAACATCAGGCGATTATGAAAGATTTTCATTTTACAGCGGTGTAAGGGTTTCACATATAATAGACCCGCGTACCGGAGAGCCCAAAAGCTCTGTGCCTGCCAGCGTAAGTATAAAAGCGGCTGACTGCATGACAGCCGATGCTTTCGCTACAGCAGTTTTTGTGCTTGGCCCGGATAAAGGGTTAGATTTTTTAAGTAAGGTGGCGTCTGTTGAAGGCATGATAATTATAGAAAAAAAGGACAGGTTTGAGGCTTACAGGACAGATGGTTTTAAGAAAAAATAAAAAACGCGTTATAGTTGCAATGAGCGGCGGGGTGGACAGTTCAGTTGCAGCGGCCTTACTTGTTAAAAAAGGATACGAAGTTATAGGTATCTCCATGAAGCTATGGAAGAGTGATTTTTGCGGCAGGCAAAAGCAAAAGAGCTGCTGTTCGACGCAAGATTTGGCTGACGCGCGTTTTGTGGCAGGCCAGCTGGGTATACCGTTTTATGCGTTGGATCTTTCTGTTGAATTTAAAAAAGAGGTTATGGATTATTTTTCAGCCGAATACACCAAAGCCAGGACGCCTAATCCGTGCATAATCTGCAATAATAAAATAAAATTCGGGGCGCTGATTAAAAAAGCAAGCCAGCTTGATGCTGATTTACTGGCAACAGGCCATTACGCTAAAATAAAATATAACAAAAAGTCAAAAAGGTTTGCTTTAAGCGTGGCTAAAGATAAAACAAAAGACCAGTCATACGTGCTTTTTGGCTTGACGCAGAACCAGCTTAAAAGGGTAATATTTCCATTAGGCGGGTATTCCAAACTCCAAATCAGGCAGATGTCAAAAAAAATGGGCTTAAAGACATCCGAAAAGAAAGAAAGTCAGGAAATATGTTTTGTATGGGATAATGATTACCGCGAGTTTTTGAAAAGTAATTACAATATAAAGCCGAAAACCGGTATGATACTTGATGAGCGCGGTAATATATTGGGTAAGCATTGCGGATTTATGTTTTATACGATAGGCCAGAGAAGAGGGCTTGGATTGGGTGGGAATAAAAAGCCTATGCATGTGTTAAAGATAGATCCTATTAAAAACGTGTTAATAGCAGGGCCTAAAGAGAGCCTGGAGAAGAATATTCTTTTCGTGAATAACATAAATTGGGTAAGTATTGAAAAAACCACCAGGCCTATTAAGGTAAAGGCCAAGATAAGATATAATCATAAGGCTGCGGATGCTGTTGTGTATCCTAATGGCAAAGTGGTGTTTGCCAAGCCACAGTCGGCGATTACTCCGGGCCAGGCAGTGGTGTTTTATAAGGGTGATGAAGTGCTGGGCGGTGGATGGATTCGGTAAGACAGTGTCTTGCTCGCAGCGCTGAAATTTTTTGCCGTCCGCTGCGGTTTACGGCTCGCTGTTTCGCGGCCAGCAGAAACGCCGCTTACAGCTCGCCGTAATTCCTTGCGGACATTTGGCAAAAAATTTCTAATGCGCTGCTCACAAGCCGCTGTCTAACTAACT
>Ga0100390_10000587_pt1 | contig 33321 bp, 30 predicted proteins | sample CryGeymeta201514_FD_81540 | JGI IMG/M metagenome (GOLD analysis project Ga0100390, IMG submission 81540) | Groundwater microbial communities from Crystal Geyser aquifers in Utah, USA - Crystal Geyser metaG 2015-14 | ecosystem: Environmental > Aquatic > Deep subsurface > Groundwater | place... | reverse complement strand
TGGAGCAACTGCTGACGATGAAGTTGTCGGCGTGGAGAGATGATGTCGATATCTCGGACGCACGGCGGCTTCTCCGGGAGATCCCTCAAGGGCTGACTCGCGAGCAGGTATGGGTCCTGGTGCAGCCGTACCTCATTCCGGGCAGCGAGTTGAAGGCTCAGTATGCGCTTGAGGATCTGTGGGAGTCTGAATATGGTTGCTGTTGAGGATATGGCGAAAGCTGCCATTGAGAGGGAGAACCTGACGTTGCGCGTTCTGGCGCAGGAGTTGCTGCGCGAACACCCTCGACTGAGCGACCTCCCTCGGCCGCAAACAGACGACCCACGGCTGCTGTCAGTGGCGGCCGCTTTGGTTGAGTTGTTTGCCATGCGTCGCCATCAGGACCCACCGGAATGGACCGAAGCCATCGGCCCTTTGACTGAGCCTTTTTTTCTCCTCAACGCTGCAACCAGCATGCGTCGACTGCGTGCTCTTTGTGAAACGCAGTCACCGGAACCATTGCGAAGACGCAGATTGTACGCTCCGCCCAACTTCCTGGAGTTCGCTTGAATTGCCAAAGATATCCGTCATTACTCCTACCCGCAATGCCGCCCTTGACTTGTCGGAGACGATCGAGAGCGTCGCCTGCCAGAGCTTCACGGACAGGGAATTCATCGTGGTCGACGGCGGATCGACCGACGGTACGGTTGCACTGCTGCAGCAGCATGGATATGTGATCGACCGCTGGATCAGCGAACCGGACGACGGCGTCTACGATGCCATCAACAAAGGGATTGACCTTTCCACGGGAGAGTGGCTCTACTTCCTCGGGGCGGGAGACGAACTGGCGGATGAGAGCGTGCTGGAAAGAGTGTGGGAATGCGGAATGCGGAATGCGGAACGCGGAACGCGTCCCGAGGGATCGGGATCTCCACTCCGCTTCGAGAGTGTGGAACGCGGAGTACACCCGCTGTTCCTATACGGGGACGTAATCTGGGGCGAGTCGGGGCAGCGTTACGATGGGCGATTCTCCAAGCTGAAACTGTGCCGGCAGAACATCTGCCACCAGGCGATCTTCTACCACCGAAGTCTTTTCGACCGGTTCGGCAAGTTCGACACACAATACGAGGTTTGCGCGGACTGGGCGTTCAATCTGAGGTGCTTCGCTGACCCGGTGGTCAGGCCCACCCGTCTGAGCACCGTCGTGGCGAGGTTCAAGGGGGGCGGTCTGAGCAGCAGCGTACAGGATGAGTTTCTCGCGAATCGGGAAGGTCTCATCCGGGGGTTGGGGTGGCGGTATTGGGCGCTGTACCGGGTGAAGCAGGCTCTCAAGTTCAGACGCAGAACCTTTCCGCTGAAACCGACGGACGGCCTCGGATGAAGCTCTCAATCATCATTATCTCTTTCAATTCGCTTCAGCTTTTGAGAGAGTGCCTGCGATCTCTTTTTGCTGAACCTGTTGACTTCGATTCCGAGGTCATCGTGGTCGACAACGCTTCATCCGATGGATCAACCGACATGGTTCGTGCGGAGTTCCCCCAAGTGCAACTGCTCGAGAATTCCGAGAACGTGGGGTTCGCAGCCGCAAACAACATCGGGGCCGGGCGAGCCAGAGGACAGTTACTGCTTCTGCTGAATTCCGACGCGCAACTGACGATGGGTGCGGTGAAGGAGTTGGTCGCCTTCATGGAACGTCAACCGGCGGCGGGTGTATCCGGTCCGCGCTTGACCTACCCCGATGGCGCATGGCAGCCCAACGGGCTGGCTTTCCCCACTTTCTGGAGTTGGCTGGCCGAAGTCAGCGGTCTGACTTCGCAGTCATCTCCCAAGCGACTTGTCCCCACTCCCGTTGATGTCGTATCTGGTGCGTGCATGATGGTCCGCCGTGCGGCGTGGGAGGCTCTCGGCGGTTTTGACGATGGCTTCTTCTTCTACTGGGAGGATTACGACTTGTGCCGTCGAATTTGGGCACATGGGTGGGAGGTCTGGTACTGTCCGCAGGCGCACATTGTACATCTCGCTGGAGGCAGCAGCACGCTGGTTCGCTCGATGACTCGCGATGCGGCATCCGAGAGCACGCTTCGCTATTTCCGCAAACACCATTCCCGGTGTGTTCTGCTGGCCGTCCTTGCAGTGTTAGTGCTCCGGGAAATCATGAGAATGGGGCAAGGGATGGTGTCGAGACGTAAGACCCCACGCCACAACCCTTTCGCGCAACTCTTGAGCCGTTTCGCCGCGGTGCAACGTCTCGAAGCGCCTCACCCCAAGAGGGGGCAAGGTGAATGAGACCGCCGGAGCAAATGCCGCTGACGGCGGCCTACGAGGCCGTCTGGCGCAAGCAGAGCGACTCTGCAAGCGTAGAGTGCCTTCTGTCCCGACGCCGAGAGCATGCCCGCGACTTGCAGACGTTCTATGGCCGGTGCTTGGGCAGACTTTCTACGTCCTGCCCCAAGTGCTTGGAGGTTGCTTGCGGCACGGCAATTCAGTCCTACTTTCTCGCTGAAATCGATGGTGTGCAAACCGTCGCACTGGACTTGGTTCCCGCGGCGATTCGGTTTGCCATTCAATTTGCTTCTCACCTCCCGAACCGCCCCCGGTTTCTCGTTGGAGACGCCGCCCGGCTTCCTTTTGCAGATCACTCGTTTGACCTCGTCTTTAGTTGTGGCTTTCTCGAGCACTTCACCGACCCGATGCCGTTCATAGAAGAGCAGATGCGGGTTCTCACGCCGAAAGGTGTGTTGGTTATTGATGTGCCGCAGAAGTTCAATCCATACACGTTCGTTAAGCGGTCCCTGATCAGAAAAGGTAAGTGGGAGTATGGTTGGGAAACCGAGTACGCATACGGAGAGTTGCGGACCCTCGGACACAAACTCGGCCTGCGCGTGGTGGGGCGCGTTGGGTATGGCTACAACTTGCGGAGAGACGGGGGCATCGGTCTGTTGCGCTACCTACCCAGACGGATTGCAGAACGGACGCACGCCGGCCCGTTCGGACCGCTCTTCTCCAGTCTGGCAAGTGTAGCGGACCAGTTGTGGGCCGGTCCTGAGCAGAGGTGGGGGCACTTGTTTCTTGTGTCCATCGCGGTGGCTTTCCAGCGTCGGTGCGATATTGATGACCGTGTCGCTGCGGATTTGCCATTCATAAAATGACGCGTTTCTCTGACGCTCACTACCATCGGTCTTGCCCTGAGGACGCGCAGTACGCTGGAACATACGAAAGACCAGAATGCGATAGGCAACTGGATCATTGATCGGCCCGAAATGAAAGTGCACGACTGCACCGTTTGTGTCGTTGAGTTGAGCAATTACCATCAGTTCGGCGATGGCCTTATCAGACCCGATCACGAATGTTGCTTGTCTGCGGACGTGGATTGCACGGAGTTCGGGGTCAAGGGCAATAGGAAAATCCATAGCCCTTACCGAGCACGGCAAGGGCTATGCGACAACGCTCAACCTTAAGTTCATTTCCGTTGTTCACGATCAAAATCTGGCGGAATCAGCCGGGAATATCGGGCACTGACACGCATCACGCGTCCTTCTACGCAGGCAATAACGGACGCCCCCCCCCCTCGGATTCATTCCGGGGGGATTTGGAGGATTGGCTGGTAGAAGAAGCGCAGACCTAACAATCCGCTCCTACGAGTCGCACGACCGAAACGAGTTCGGTGGGATTCCTCCGAACAGTTTTCGGAGCTGAGCGAACAAGCACTATCACAAATCTGACTTGCCCCCCCGTTCCTCCAAAAATGCGGATTTCGAAGTGCGGAATGAATCGCATCCTTCCACGCTGGATTTTCGTCTCGCGTGACGCCGACAGGTTGGTATGGATGATTCCTCCCGTCAATTGACCCCCCCGAAACACGTTGCTATAATGGGCTTGCTTTTATTCTTGCATATTGGAGCGGGCGTCTCATGCCTGAATTGCGTAAGGACCCGGTGGTGGATCGGTGGGTCATCATCGCCACGGAGCGGGGTCAGCGACCGTACGATTTCAATCCGGAGCAGGTTACCGCGGGGACCGGTTTCTGCCCTTTCTGTGAGGGCAATGAGAACAAAACCCCTCCAGAAGTCTGGGCCATTCGCAGCTCGGGAAGCGCCCCAAACTCGCCCGGATGGCAGATAAGGGTGATCCCCAACAAGTTCCCCGCACTGGCGATCGAGGGAGAGCTCAACCGGCAGGGACTGGGAATGTTCGACATGATGAACGGCGTCGGCGCTCACGAGATCATCGTCGAGTCGCCGGACCACGGCTGGAAGGTATCTGATGCCTCTGAAAGCAAGCTGTTCGATATATTCCGGAGCTACCGAGAGCGCATTACTGACCTGCAGAAGGACACGCGTTTCCGGTATTGCATGGTCTTCCGCAACTACGGCGCGGCCGCGGGAGCCTCGCTCGCTCATCCGCATTCGCAACTGATTGCGTTGGCGATTACGCCAAAGCGTGTGAAGGAAGAGCTCCATTCCGCCAAGGAGTGGTACCATGAGAAAGAGCGGTGCATCTTCTGCGACGTGATTCGACAGGAGTTGGTCATGGGAGACCGGGTTGTTTTGGACAATGAGCATTTCGTCGTTCTTTCACCCTTTGCCGCTCGATTCCCATTCGAGCTGGCGATATACCCCAAACGCCACTGTCACGATTTCACCTTGATGGGAGACGACGAGAGGCGCAGTCTGGCAGGAACTCTCAGGGAGACCTTGAAGCGCATTGCGGTTACGTTGCAGGACCCTCCCTACAACTACATTCTGCACACCTGCCCCAATACCACGCATGGAACCGGACCGACGCGCGTGAACTACTGGCTAACTCTGGAGCACGACTTCCACTGGCACCTTGAGATTGTGCCGAGGTTAACACGAATAGCCGGTTTTGAGTGGGGAACCGGATTCTACATCAATCCCGTTGCTCCGGAGAATTCGACTCGATTTCTCCGGGAGGCCGAGCTGGAATGAACCGCCTGAGGGACGACAAGACGACTGGCACAGGTTGACATCATGGACAACGCTACGGACTACGTAACAGAACTCGGTGAGAGCGGAATCGATCCCGGGGCTCACGCTCAACTCCTCGACTACCTGAAGCAACTCGAGGCGAACCTGGAGCGGCGGTCAGAAGAATTATCCGCGTTGCAGCGACGGTACAAGGAGCTTTTCGAGGCGGAGCAAAAGAAAACGCAAGAGCTTGCGATGCTGGCAGAAATCGGGGAAGGCGCGCTCGCCCATCACAACGTTGACGACTACATCCACGCTGCGGTAACGGCAATGCAACGGAATTTCAACTACTTCGATGTTGCTCTCTTTCTCGTCGATCAAAGCGCGAACGAGGTGGCGCTTCAGAGTCAGTCCGGCGGGTACTGCAGGGCCGCGCAGGAGGGTTACCGTCAATCCCTTGATGTCGGTATCGTCGGCTGGGCGGCCACGACCGGAGAAGCGCTGCTCTCCAACAACGTGAAGGAAGAGCCGCGGTTCTACTGCGCCTTTCCGGAAGAGCAGCGGACGCAATCCGAGCTGTCGGTGCCGATTAAAATTGGTAACATCGTGAGAGGCGTAATCGATGTCCAAAGCCAGAAAGAGAACGCCTTCGCCTCCCGAGACGTGAGCGTTCTGCAAACGGTCGCCGACCAGATGGCCACGGCCATCGAGAATGCGCAGTTGTACGAGCAAATGGTGCTTCTAAAAAGATTTAGCGAAACGATTGTGGCTTCCTTGCCTTCCGCCGTTTTAGTGGTGGATCGAGAATTGAGGCTTGTGCTCGCGAATCGGATATTCTGTGAGGAGGTGGGATCCGAAGAAGACGAGATCCGTGGGCAGCCCCTCGAAAGTATTCTCAGCCCCGTTCTGCTGCACGATGCAGGACTGCTGGACGCGATTCGCCAGACCATTGAAAGCGGCCAACCGCTCTGGCTTGGGGACGTAGCCTACCTTTGTGGAACCGGTGAGGAGTGCGTGGCGGATGTCCGTCTGACCCCGCTCGGGACATCGAATGAGGGCCGGTTACTGATTACCATCCGTGATGTCACGCAGCGAGCTCGACAGATCGCCCAGTTGTCGTTGTTGCACGACATGGGGGGACTCCTGCAGCGGTCACTGGATCGGGATAGGCTGCTCTACACTCTGTTGACTTGTATCACGGCCGGCCCGGCTCTTGGGTTCAACCGGGGTTTTGTGTTGCTGCCGGATGAGCAGGGGGAGAACCTGCGAGGAGAGATGGCCGTGGGGCCGGTCACGGTTGAGGAGGCGCATCGCATCTGGGCGGAAGTCGGGAAGCGACACCGCGGACTCCAGGACCTCGTGGAGGCCTTCGCTCCTGAACAGATCGAGATGACGGATATTCAGCGACTGGTTTGCGGGATGCGTTTCTCGTTGAAGGAGTCGCCCTCAGCGATCCTCTCCCGCGTGATGCGGGAGAGCACAACCTTCAGAGTGGCCACCGACGCGGTGCGGCGTGACCTGTGTTACCCATACGGAGACGTCCTGCGAACGCAGGAGTTTGCCGCGGCGCCTCTCATTGCAGGGAGCCGAATCCTGGGGGTTGTGCTCGCGGATAATGCTTTCAACCAGGAACCGATTGTGGAAGAGGATCTGAAGCTGCTGACGACGCTCTGTAACCAGGCCGGTCTCGCTATATCCAACGCCATCGCTCACGCGCAGATTGAGGATCATGCCGATGAACTGGCGAAAGCCTACCAACGACTGCGGGAGGCGCACCAGGAGCTTGTGCGGCAGGAGAAACTCGTAACCGTTGGAGAGATGGCAGCACGCGTGAGTCATGAAATCCGCAATCCCCTCGCCACCATCGGAGGATTTGCCCGGTCGATGCTCAAGAACCCAGACGACGTAAGTCGCGTTAAGAGCGATGCCAGCATCATCGTCGAAGAGGTTGAGGAGTTGGAGGGGATCTTGGGGAACATGCTCGACCTAACACGTCCCAGCGGGCCCGCGTGTCGGTTGGAAAACGTTAACTCCATCGTGGAACATGCCTGCCTGATGGCGCGATCCGACTTCCAGAAATACCCCGTCTCGCTGGTGAAGCAACTGGACGACTACCTGCCGGAAGTCTTTGTGGATGCCCGCCAGATACAGCAGGGGTTGCTGAATGTTATTCGGAATGGACTCCAGGCGATGCCCGAAGGAGGTGAGTTGACGGTGGCTACGGCGTCCGAGGAAGACGGCGTTGTTGTCAGTATCACGGACCATGGCGAGGGAATTCCGCCGGATGTCAGGGACAATATCTTTACTCCGTTCTACACCACCAAGGTGCAGGGAACCGGACTCGGGCTGGCCGTGACCAGAAAGATTATGGACGATCACCACGGCACTATCGAGGCGCAAAGTGAAGAAGGAGTTGGAACGACGTTCATCCTGAAAGTGCCCTACACGCAACCAGTCGAGGGAACGCCATAGAACTGCGGCTCAAGAGAGCGACCGTCCATGCAATGGAGTGGAAGACGGGTGGGAGACACATACTTCAAGGGAGATGATGCTACCGTGAAGACAGTTCTGGTGGTCGAGGACCACAAGCACGAGCGTATCCTGTATGAACGTGAGTTGACAGCAGAGGGTTACCGCGTGATTCTGGCTGAGAACGGGAGGGAAGCGCTCCAAAAGACCCAGGAAGAGCGACCGGATGCGGTGGTGCTGGACATCAACATGCCTCAGATGGATGGTCTTGAGGCGCTGGGAAGGATCCTGGAAGCGCACCACAAGACACCGGTAATCATCAACACGGCCTACTCCAGCTACAAAGGAAGCTTCATGAGCTGGGCCGCCGACGCTTACGTTATCAAGTCCTCGGATTTGACCGAGTTGAAGGATCGACTCAGAGAGGCCCTGTCCAGAGGCGAAACGGAAGGTGTGTGATTTATTGGCCCCAGTGAGCACACGTCAGTTACTCAAAGAAACCATAGCGATGGTTCTGGCAGGTGGGCAGGGCGAACGTCTCCATCCTCTGACAAAAGACCGCGCCAAACCCGCGGTGCCTTTTGGGGGCATCTATCGTCTCATCGACTTCACTCTGTCAAACTGCCTCAATTCCGGTATCCGCAAGATCAACGTTCTAACGCAATACAAGTCCTACTCGCTGGCGCGCCACTTGAGGATGGGATGGAGTGTCTTCAACAGCGAGCTGAACGAATTCCTGGAGGTGATCCCTCCGCAGCAGCGTTACACCGAGCGCTGGTATCAGGGAACAGCCGACGCGATTTTTCAGAATATTTACTCACTGGAATTGGAACGTCCCCGGCTCGTGCTGATTCTTTCGGGGGACCACATCTACAAGATGGACTATCGGGAGTTGATCCGCGCCCATCGAGACAAGGAAGCAGGATTGACCGTCGCGTGCGTGGAGGCCCCGGTGAACGACGCGCGCAGGTTGGGTGTGGCCCAGGTGGACAACGACAGTCGCATTACCGGCTTCCAGGAGAAGCCCCTCAACCCGCAGCCTATGCCAGGCGACCCCGAGCATTGTCTCGCCTCGATGGGTGTGTACCTCTTTGACTGCGGGGTGCTTGTGCAGCGCGTGATCGAGGATATGAAAACCGACAGCGACCACGACTTCGGGAAGAACATCATCCCTCGAATGATTGAGACCGATCGTGTCTACGCATGGAACTTTAAAGACGAGAACCGAAAGACCGTCAAGTACTGGAGGGACATTGGCACGCTGGACAGCTATTACGACGCCAACATGGATCTGGTGCAGATCGACCCGCTCTTCAATTTGTATGACGAGGGGTGGCCGGTCCGCACGTACCAGCATCAGCGTCCTCCGGCCAAGACGGCCTTCGAGGAACCGGGCACAGGCAGGACGGGAAACGTGTTCAACTCAATCATGTCGAGCGGTTGCATTGTTTCGGGTGCGACGGTTCGTCGCTCCATCCTTTCGCCCAGCGTGTTTGTTCATAGCTACGCAACCATTGAGGACTCCATTCTGATGGAGAATGTGGAGGTTCATCGTCATGCCCGCATCCGACGCGCCATTATTGACAAGCAAGTCGCCATCCCCGAGGAAGAGGAGATCGGGTACAACTCCGACATCGACAGGAAGCGTTTTACCGTCACCGAGTCCGGTCTTGTCGTCATTCCCAAGGGCATGTCGTTGAGGAACACTCCGTGACACCCCTCCTGACGCACTCGGAGCTCTGCCCTGATTCATAGCTACGGCGCAGTATTGACACGTTTCCCGCTTGACCGACGCCCCATTCATTGCATATACTCCTGAAAGAAACGTCGAGCGCAGAAAGCTCCGGAAGCCGAAGACACCGGCGCTCGACAACATTGGTTCAGGTCGATGAGGAGTAGCGCCTTGGCCCGTCGCTCGATGATCCAAGCCACGACGGCAACAAACGTCAGCGCCGTCAACCGATTCGGGGAGTATGTTGAGACGCGCGACCCGGCGTTGCGCGACGAACTTGTCCTTGAGCATCTGACGCTGGTCGAGAAGCTGTCACGACGATACGCCAATCTGGGAGAGCCTCTGGAGGATCTCGTCCAGGAAGGCTACATTGGTCTGATCAAAGCCGTCGATCAGTTCAACCCGAAGATGAGCGTGAAGTTTACGACGTATGCGACCCACGTGGTCTCCGGCGAGATTCGGCACTACCTTCGCGACCTTGGCAGATTGATCAAGGAACCCGCGTGGCTGGTTGAGTTGCGGTTCCGGGTCAACCGTTCCGCGGATGAATTGTCCCAGCGACTGGGACGTTCCCCCACCGCCGAGGAGATTGCTGAGGAGCTGGGCATCCCGGAAGAGGACGTTGCCGAGGTGGCAACAACCCGAACGATTTTTCAGGTGGCGTCGCTGGACGCAGGTAGTCCCTCGGACGATGGCGACGATTCCATCTCTGCCATCGCCGAACGCATCGCGGACGTCCGTGAGGGGTTCGCTACCCCGCTGGAGGAGAGAATGGTTCTGCGCCAGGCAGTCCGCAGGCTGCGGAAGCTGGAGCGCTCCGTTATCTATCATTTCTTCTATCAGGAGCATACCAAAACAGAGATCGCGCGCAAGCTGGACATCTCCGTCAATTACGTGTCCTACCTGATCGGACGGGGATTGAATAACATGAAACAGATGCTGATTCGGGAAGAACGAAACGAAGCCGTGCTGAGGCTTGAATTCATGGAGGCCCGCCTGACAGCCGAAGAGGGGCAGCTCGACGATTCGGCGATGGTTGATGAAACCACTGGACTTTACTGCCGTGCCTTCTTCGAGCGGCTGCTACAGGACGAGGTGGCGCGGGCGAGGCGGTACGAGATTGAGTTCTCCTTCATCGTTCTTGTCGTCAGGGAATGGGCGCCGCTTGTGGAAAAGGTCACGGAAAGGGAGAAGGAAAAGCTTCTGCAACGTCTCGCGGATCTGCTGAAGAGGTCGCTTCGGGACGTCGACCGCATATCCTACTACGGTCAGGGCCGATTTGGCGCTATTCTTCCACACACTGGAGCGAACGCGGACGTCGTCTCAAAGCGAATATTGAGCCAGTTGCAGGGACATGACATCCGACCCCCGCGGCTGAAGTCAATCCCGCCGCCACACCTCGTGTGCAACGTCTACGCTTATCCCAAAGATGCCGCGACGGCAGAAGAGTTGATCGCCCTCCTGGAAGAGACTGACCGATCGTAGAGGAAGCCAATGGCCACGGGGCCCGATTGTCGCCACCCGGTTTGCGTGACCGATTGCTCGGATATTCCCCGATCTGACGAGGGAGTCTGGAGGACTCATCAGCTATGCTTGTATACAATACGCTCCACCGCACGAAGGAAGAGTTTGTCCCGCGAGAGATCGGGAAAGTCTCCATGTACGTCTGCGGCGTGACGCCCTATGACGCGCTGCACCTGGGGCATGTGAGGACTTTCCTCTCCTACGACATGATCCGTCGCTATCTGGAGCGACTCGGTTACGAGGTGCGCCACGTCCAGAACGTGACCGATATCGATGACAAGATCATCAACCGCGCCAAGCAGTTGGGGGTGGATCCTCTGGATCTTGCGAGAAAATACTCCGACGAGGCCCTTCAGGACTGCGACGCTCTCGGCATGCGGCGCGCACACGAGTACCCGCGTGTCTCCGTTCACATGCCGGAGATTCTGGAGATGATCCAGTCACTGGTGCAGAAGCGAGCAGCCTATGTGCGGGATGGCAGCGTGTACTTCGATGTCAGTCGGTTCCCCGACTACGGTCAACTCTCCCATCAAAACACCGCGGAGATGCAATCGAACGGGAGGATTGAGGTCGACGGAAGTAAGGATGACCCCCTCGATTTTGCTCTCTGGAAATCCTCCAAGCCGGACGAACCTCGTTGGGACAGTCCGTGGGGTCCGGGCCGCCCGGGGTGGCATGTCGAGTGCTCCGCTATGTCCCTCAAATACCTTCAGAATGGGTTCGACATCCATGGAGGCGCCGTTGAGCTGCAGTTCCCGCATCATGAAAACGAGGTGGCCCAGTCGGAAGCCTACACAGGTTCTCCCCCCTTTGTGCGTTACTGGTTGCATGGAGGCGTGGTGTTTGTCGATGGCAAGAAGATGGCCAAATCCCTCGGAAACTTCATCACCGTTCAGGAAATCCTGAAGCAGGCCACTCCTGATGCGTTGAGAATGATGTTCTACTCCACGCACTACCGTAGTCCTTTTGACTACTCGGCGTCCAGACTCGAAGAAGCGAAGGCGGCCTGGGAACGGATGCAACTGGGAATGTTGAACCTACGCCGGGATCTCGGCAGGGAGACGAGAAGCGACGGCAGCCCCGCTGCCTCCGGCTATTTGGCGGACCGAGCGGAAGATGCGGAGCGGAAATTCGGGCGCGCGATGGGTGACGACTTCAATACCCCCATTGCTCTGGCGGCGCTCTTTGACCTTGTGTCTGAGGCGAACAAGTACCTCGCCGAAACCGCTCCATCTCCGTCCCGCTCTGCAGAAGCGGCAGCAGCTTTCATCGCCCTGGAGCGTTCTCTGTTGGTATTGGGGTTTGCCGTGGTCGAGGGCGAAGGCAAACATGGGGAAGATCAGACGGCCCTGCTGCTCGATCTGTTGGTGGAAATTCGTGAGAAGGCGAGAGAAGACAAGCAATTCCAGCTTGCTGACGCTATTCGGGCGCGCCTCCACGAGATGGAAATTGTTCTGGAGGACCATCCGGATGGAACGACTTGGCGCCGAAAGAACTAAAACAGACGCTCCGCGCCCGACGGCTGCACTGCCCCGTCGCGTCGCTATTGCTTGCGGACTATCAAGACGCCGACGTCCCTTACTGACTTTCGGTTGCTTCGTTGTGGCGCTGGCGGCCGTTCTGGGAGGATATGTATCCAGGAGCGGTCCGAGTCGGGCAAAGTACATTCTCGGTGGGGTGCGGGTGCGGTCCATCGAGGTGGGGGGGCTGAACCCAACCGAGGCAAAGAGTCGACTCGAGTCGTCGCTGCCGACCCCGTCCAAGGCGGAGGTCGAATTCGTCGAGGACGCGCGCCGTTTCGCTGCAGCTTGGCCAGACCTCGGCATCGGGTACGACTATGAGGCGACCATTGCGAACGCGGTGGCTGTCGGTCGGCGAGAACCGCTGACCTCACGGCTGCGGGATCGCTTCGCCCTGATGACCCGGGGTATCACCGTCCCCGTTCAATACTCGTGCAATACGGACGCGACCGAAGCCTGGTTCACCGCTCTTGCCGCCGAGATTGACGAAGAACCCATTGATGCAGGGGCCACATGGCGCAACGGTGGCATTGAACTCACCCCCGGGAAGGAAGGCCGCAAGCTGGATGTCAAAGGGATGACGACGGCATTGATCAACCACAGCAAGCGGGGGCGTGTGCCCAAGCAGATGGCCATTGCCATGCGCCCATCCCCACCGCGCGTGCGCCGAGCTGATCTTGCCACTCTTGAGACGGTGATCAGTCGGTACTCGACTCCTTTCAACCCCGCGAGAAAGAGCCGGACCCAGAATATGAAACTGGCCGTTCAGTCTATCGATGGGGAACTGATTCGCCCGGGGGAGACCTTCTCCTATAACCGGTGTGTGGGCCCCCGGCTGGAGAGGTATGGCTATCTGCCGGCTCCCATATTTTCCGATGACGAGGTCGTCCAGGGAGTTGGCGGTGGAATCTGTCAGGTCGCCACGACTATCTACAATACCGCCCTGTTTTCGGGGATCGAAATAGTGACTCGATCACACCACAGCCGTCCCATCGACTACGCCCCGAGAGGCCGGGACGCCACCGTGTATTTCGGGAATACCGACCTGAGATTTCAGAACAACACCTCTCTGCCGATCTATATCCGCGTCTACATTGGCGGGAGTCGTGTCTACTGCGATTTTTACGGCAGTAAATCGCAGGAGAAGAAGGTCTCCTTGCAGTGTACCGAGGACGTTCGTGTGGAACCGATCGAGGAACGGACGGACGACCCGGGAATCCCTGAAGGGGAAGAAGTTGTGGATGACGAAGGTCGTCCTGGATTCCGGACGACGATAGTGCGGACTATAGGACCCTCGGGACCTGCGGGAAGGGAACGGCGGGAAGTCGTTTCCAGGGACTTCTACCGTCCACGAACGCGCAAAATCCGGGTGGGAACTTCCCCGGCAACGACGGCCATGCCTTCTGATGGCTCGGTGAAGCTGCCACCATCTTCCCATTATGGAACGGCCCAATCGGGGTCGACAGGCTCTCCAACGGCGCCGAAGCTGCCGGGAGCAGGAGGCAAACCAGTTCCACGGAAGGCGCCCAAATCCCCGGGATTGCGTGTTGAGGACCTTGGCAGTCCCTCGCCCCCACATCGTTGACCGGCACCAAATGCGTTCCCAATATCGGGGGATTCCCCCCGACGGCGGTTTGACTTTCTACTACGCGCTCATTATAATCACCGATGTCAACTGGAATTCGTGCCAAAGGGCCGGGGGGCCCGAGGGGAGGTGCTGCCAGCTAAACAGCGTCAATGGTTTCGGCCCGGAATGACGTACTGAGGTCAAAGCCGATCAACAGAGCAACGTCACAATAGAACATTATACCCGGCGCGCCCTGCGAAGGCGTGCAGAACTCAGCAAAGGAGAAATAGAAATATGGCGCCAAAAATGCTCTTGATAGCGCTGGCCATTTCCCTGACAGCCGGCGCGGTCCTCGCTGACCCGAACTTCTACGGGCAGACAGGACTCACCCTCAACCCCACCGCTGACATTGCAGAACCTGATGAAATTCAGGCCCGGCTGTCGACGATGAATCAGGACACAGCGCTCCTGGACGGCAAGTGGTGGGCGGTTTCAGGCAATGGGATCGTGTCGGAGAAGCTGGAGTTGTCCCTCGGATACGTGAACCAGTCCGACGTTCTCGTAGATGACTCTGGCATCACGGCAGGACTCAAGTACTCGCTGCAGCCGGAAAACGAGAAATCACCCGCGATTGCTCTTGGGGGGATATGGGTCAGTTCCATGGACCAGACCGGCGCTTACCTTGTTCTCAGCAAGACGTTAAGCATTGGTGAGGAGAAGATGGGGAAACAGCCCAAGAAAGTGCGTGGACATTTGGGAATTCGATGGGACGAGTTTTCAGGCGCGGCGGACGAGTCGGACGTGACCGTCTTCGGAGGCCTGAATGCCGGTCTGGGCACCAGCTTGTCCTTCGAGGGAGAAGTGGGAACCCGGCATAACGTTCAGGCAGAGACCCCCTGGGCTGCGCTGCTCAAGTACCAGATTACCCGTAAGACCTGCGTGAGCGCTGGGATGGTTCAGACGGGATTTAGTGACGACCCGGAATTCATCATCAGCTTGGGGCAGGTATGGCCCAATCTGGAGATGAAGTAGTCTCCCCGCAACAGCAACCCCCGCGGAGGGCGTGGATTCCCGGAAGTCAGCGATGCTGAATCTCTGGCCGATCCGAGTCCCACGCCCTTCTGTTTTCTCGCTCAACCTGCCACGAGAGATGGTCAGCAGTATGCGATATGGTGGAATGCGTCGAGGTCCCATGGCGCCGACCCTCGTCTGGACGGCAACGTTTGCTTGCTTTGTTGCCAGTGCTGGATACGTCCAACCACAGGAGACCTCCGTTGACGAATGGAACCGTAACTGGCGTTACTATGCCTCCGTGCGAATTCGGTGCCAATCCTACGATTTTGACGCTGAAATCGACGCCGATTTCACACGCATTCTCAAGGAGTATCGGGTCCCCGGCACCTTCGATCGACGCTCAATCCGCATCTGCGAAGCAGGTCTGAGTGATGGCTCCGCACCTGAAGTGCCGTTCGCATTTTCGCCAAATCCCGATTTTGATCCCACCTTCAACGCTCGCGGCAAATTGCAATTCCGCGTGACGCGTGGGGTTTCAGACCGCACGTTCCATGTCTACTTTGACCTCCTCGAGAACGGCGAGAAACCGCTCGTATCTTACGGCGCTCCGCAGGCGAGCGGGAACTGGCTGAGCAACGGGAGTTTTGAGGATCTGGATGCCAAGACTTCGTCGCTTGTCGACTGGCCATTCGAGCGCAGGAATGCAGTCAAGGCTGTCACGGGGGCAGCCCGCACCGGAACCGTATCTGTGCAGCTCCTTTCCCCCAAGTCAGGACAGGCCGCCAGTCTGGGCATTCCCGGCAATGGCGCGTTTCGGGTGGTTTCGGGGGAGAAGTATCGGTTGTCGTTCTGGTCGCGAGGGGAAGACACGAACGACCGGCCGCTGCTGGTTACCGCCTACTGGTATGATCTGTCAAGAAAGTATTCCGGGCATGAGTTGATGGCCGAGGAGGGGCGGAGCCATTGGGATTGGAGCGTGTTCTCTGGGAACCTTGTCGCTCCCCCGGAAGCTGAATGGCTGAGGTTCTACATCGCGACTTACACGACCAGCGGGGGGGTCTGGATCGACGACGTTTGCCTGACCCCCGAGAAGCTTCCCCGGCTTTCAGACTTGACGATTATTGAGCACAATCTGGCACCGGTAATTGTTGTGGAACCCAACGAGTAGTGAGCGCCGTGAGAATCCTGTCACGTCTGTTGATCATCGGTGGAACCATCGGCGTCCTTCTCGCCGTCAGGAGCCTTCGCGCGCCCGATCTCAATGATTCGGGCAGAGCCCACAAACCCGAGCCGGCCGGTGACCTTTACGGAGCTGTCCCAATCGGCGGGACACTCATTGGCGGCAAGCTGCACTACGTCGAGCTTGACCTCGAACAATGGGATTTGAGGGTGCTTAGGGCCGAGAGCATCGGGGCGCAGGTCGCCGATGCAGAAACCTACGCCAGGAAGACCGGTGCACGCATCGTCATCAACGGGGGATTCTTTGATGAACAACTGAAGCCCCTTGGGTTGGTGGTGACAGACAACAAAGTCAACAACCCCATCCATCCCGCGAACTGGGGGGTCTTTCTTGTTTGCGACAGCGGCCCCCGCATCGTCCATCAGAGGGACTACCGAGCGGGTCCGGAACGCTACGCGCTGCAGAGCGGGCCTCGCCTTGTTGTGAAGGGAGAGGTTACATCCCTGAAGCCCGGGAAGGCATTTCGGTCAGCCGTGGGTATTACCTCCCACGATAGGGTCGTCCTTGCCGCAACGGAGAACACTGCTCTGAGCCTTGCGGAGTTTGCCGAGATTCTCGCCCGACCGCAATCTCAGGGAGGACTCGGATGCGTGGACGCACTCAATCTCGACGGAGGCCCTTCCACGCAGTTCTTCATCAACCTCGACAACGTCCGTGTTAGTGTTCCCGGGGGATGGGGAATACCGACGGCATTGGCCGCTTTCCCCCGTGGAAACAAGGGTCGGTAGGGTAGGATGAACCAATCTCGACACAACGGCTGATTCATGGAACACGTCCGGCAACAAGGTGAACGATCGAGCATGAACGAGCACATACCCAACAAGGATGTTCCGCGGTTCCCGTGGGCGCTTTTGATCCGAGTCCTGGCAGCATGTGCGCTTGTGGGCTTCGTTGCCTACCGATCGGATCTCAGACGAGTCTGGAACGCGCTGGGGCAAATTGATCTGGCCGCGCTTGGCAAGGCCATGCTGCTCTACGGTGCGTTACAGGTTCTCAGCGCCACCAAGTGGGGATTGATTCTCAAGTCACAGTCAGGTCCTGGAAGCAATCATGTCCCCTATCCTCGCCTGATCCTCTTCTATTTCATGGGCATGTTCGCCAATCTCTTCTTCCCCAGCAGTGTCGGTGGTGACGCGCTCAGAACGGTCATGGTATCGCCTTTTGCCGGAGGCATGGGCAAAGGATCCCTCTCGATTTTGATGGAGCGCGCGACGGGGTTCTTCGCCATGATCACGATCGGGTTAATGGCGTCCGTATTGATCGCCAACTCCGTCGGTTCCCAGCCCGGGACGCGCATGGACGCCATCACCACCACGGGAGCTCTCATCCTGCTTGGGGGAGCCGTAGCTTGTCTGGTCTTCTTCACCGCCACGATCCTCTTCAGGAAGATGGTCCTTATCGGTCGCGTACCACGATGGACCACCGACCGGCTCAGGAGGCTTCTCAGGGACTTCGCGGAATGCCTGGAAAACTTCGGTAGGAATTCAGGACTCCTGCTTGCTGTCTTCGGCGTTTCCTTTGTCTTTCAGTTGGGTTTTGTTTGCCTGACCTGGCTCATAATGAAGGCCAGCGGAGTGGAGCTCTCCTTTGTCTATCTGTGCTACTTCCATCCCGTGCTGTCGACTATCAGCTTCATTCCCCTTACTCCGAATGCTTTGGGCGTGAGAGAGGTAACGGTCACCGCGCTCCTGGCGGCCCAGGGGTTGCCCAACCATCTCGCGCTGCTCTTCTGTCTGTGTACCTACATCGTCATGACAACCCTCAGCCTCCCCGGCGCTTTGGCCATTGTCTTTATGAAGACAGACCTTGCCTCTATTGCCAGAAGTAGAAGGCGTCCTCCGGACGCGCCATCACCGTGACGCAGGGCTCGTCGCGGACGACAGAGGCCTGCTCGCGCCGCGTGCGCAACAGCCGGAGGTTCACGGTCTGCGGAAGGCATACGCCTCGATAATGGTGGCGATTTCCAGGTGAAGAAGGGAGTGGGCCATTTGCGCGAGGGAATTGTAGAGCTTTTTGGCGGAGTCGATGAGTGGTCTGCCGTAGATGTTGGGGGTGCCGGGCAGCAGAACGGGCCTCTCAAAGCCTTGCCGCCGCATGAGGGCCAACAGAGAATGGGCTGAGAAGTGATTGAGGTGGTTGAGCGTGTCGAGACCGGGATCTCGCTGAGGGCATATTGCGGAGAGGATGCGCGATCTGGACAGGTGGAAGTTCACGTTGGGTACCCGGACGACCGCGAGACCGCGTGGTTTCAGAATACGGCGAATCTCTCGAAGGATGCTTCGCGGGTCAGGCACGTGCTCCAATACGTCCCACAGGGTGACAACGTCGAAAAACTCACAGGGATATCGGGCTTCGTGAAGCGTGCCCTGGAAGACATTGAGGCGCAGTCGGTCTCCTGCAAAGCGCGCTGCTGGCTCTGAGACCTCCACCCCATGGCACTCAAACCCCTCGGCTCTGGCGCCTTCGAGGAAGATGCCCAGCGAACAACCCACGTCGAGCAGTTTGCCCTCGGATTGATACCGACAGATGCGACGCAGTCCTTCAGTGAATACATACTGCCGGTCGTGACGAAAGGTCTGTTCCCAGTGGTCCCAGTCGGTATAACTCCCATCGTAATAGGCGAGAAGATCGACTTCTGACGGCACTGGATTACAGTAGATGTAACCGCAACGCAGACAGCGGACAACCGGCTGGATTTCCTCCATGCGGATGATCCTGGCGTCCCGTGACGAGCACACGGCGCAGGGGCGATCCACCTTGGGGATGGGACGATCAGCGCACAACAGAGTGGTACACCTCCAGCGTTCTCGCTGCGACATGATCCCATTGTAGCGGACACGCCCATCGCAACGCACCTTCCCTCAACTTGGCGCGAAGCGGGGCGGAATCAACCAACGCAGTCATGTGTTGCGCCAAATCTCTAGGGTCCGCAGGAGCTGAGGTGAGTAACACGTCTTCTCTGTCGGTGAGGCCAAGCTCCTCCATATCCGCGTCTCTCTGAGTGGTGATGGTGGGCAATCCGTGCGACATGGCGGCCATGAACGAGGTCCGCCGCATGGTCGCTCCGTCCGTGAAAGGAAAGACAGCGATGTCTGACCACGAGAGGTGATGGGACACCTCATTTGCGGTCAGAAAGCCGGTCCAGATTACGGAGTCCCGCAAACACAACGTATCTGTCAGGTCGGCCAGCCGACGGTGATACGCATTGGAGGCAGGTTCAAATGAAGACATCATGAGCAACCGGGCTTGCGGATGTCGTTGGCTGACAGCGCGGAATGCTTTCAGGAGTTCCTCCGCGCCTTTGTTTGACTGCACAAACCCGAAATGAGCGATGACAATGTTGTCGGGGCCAATATCGTATCGCGAGTTGAGACGCGCCTCATGCTCCGGACCAAACTCGGCCACGGAGATTGACGGGGAGAGGCGGATAACCTTGATCTTGCGTCGCACCCAGGGCAGCAGCCGATCGTACAGCCTTCGTTCTGATTGCGCCGTTAGAATCACTGAATCGGCAAACGTAACGATCGATGCCACGGTGAGTTTGCGCAGGAAGTGCGTCACGCCAAACTCATGCACCGTGACAACCACCGGCAAGTCTGGGAGTCGCTTCTTGACTTCTCTTGTGAGTCCGGCAAGATCGGGCAGATGTCCGTACGCTTTGCCGGGGTACTGGAAGTGGAGGACATCAAAGGATTGACTGGAAATCCAGTCGATTGCCCTTCGCCAGTTTCTCAGTTTCCAGTTCTCCAGTTCATGGCAGACATCTACGCGTGCCGGCGCCTCGTTACACCGGGTCGTTACGACCTCAACATCCGCCCCAGCCTGTCGCAGTTCGAGGATAAGCCGTTCGGCGTAATCCCCTATTCCACAGGGAACCGGAGGATAGGATCCGGTAACCATGGCCACTCTCATCGGCATGACACCCACTGGAAGGCGCTACTGTTCAAGTCGCACATCCCCAAGGTGGTAGGCAGAAGTGGGGATCGCCGAGAGTTCCCCGACCTTGGTGTCGGTTGTTACCCCGTCGACGAAGAGACGGTACGAGCTGTCGAGTTCCTTCCGATTGACGCGTAGGTAGAAGCGATCAACAACCGCGTGGGAACTGTTCCACAGCGTCATCGGCAAGTGGCCAAAAGCAGGAAGGTGGTTTATGGAGTAGGCGTCATTGTCGCCCTGACATATCAGCCGAATCTCCGGAACAATCTCCCGGGGAGTCCCCGCCCGCCATTTCAGGGCTACCTCGATGAACCCTCCGTTCGCAGCTCTTCTGGGTATCAGTTGAGCGTCCAGCAACTCCAGACCGTTGGACGAGAACCTTGTTGCGCCTCGCGGTGTGGCGGGAAGCGTGAAAAGAGTCTTCAGTCCCTGTGCGTGGTCTGCTCCTTGCCGCAAGGTCACCACGCCATCGGAGTAACGGATAACGCCATATCCCCTGTCGGAAAAGATGAGGTGCTGACAGGGATCCATCAGGTAGATAACCGAATCTCCCAATACCGGCTCCCAGAGGAAGGGCTCATGTAGATCGCGGATGACGTACTCCGCCCGTCCCGGGCTTTCCTCACCGTAGAACCGCTCCCTCCGTGAGACGCGCGGTCCAAGATGTTGGGAAACTGTAACGGAAGCATCCCTTGGGAGTTGCCTCACAGCCCCGGCCATGGCGCGGATGTGTTCAGCGTCCCAGAATCCGCGTGTGACGGCAGGGAGCGCGAACGTTCTCTGGTAGAACACCCCTGAGCCGATCAGGAGTACGCCAAGCCAGACAGTCATTCTTCGCGTGGACATGCGCAGCCGACGGATCACCTCCGACATGGCCATCAGGGCTGCGACAAGAATGGCGGGCAGAAATGTCGCCGGGTATTGGGTCTGGTAATTCTTCATCAGAACCCAACCGCTGATCAGGTGAAGAAAGAGAGCCGGCACGATGGTGAGCAGCACGGAGGGCGTAAGCAACGACAGGAATCCCAGAGGGGCCAACAGCGCAAAGAGGTACAAGGCATTCTCCCAGGTGAACAGCTCTACCACAATGAGTCGTGGATTGAGCGCGAAGGTTTTCAGCATCCCCAACATACCGGTCTTGAGGTGTCCCAGCATCTCCCGTTGCTGGGTTTCACCGGCGAGTCCTGAGGATACGTGAGAGAACCTCGGGAGCACAATGAGCGCCGCGGCCACATAGAGAATACAGCCGACGAAGACCCATAGTCCTCTTCTTGTCAATGAAGCATTGCCCCTCCATCGCCACGCCGCGTAAAGTCCCATCAAGGCCAGCACAAAACCCACGTCTTCACGACAAGCAAGCGACAGAAGTCCACTCACCAAAAACATCCTGCCGTTTCTCTTCTCCATCGCATAGAACGCAAACAGCAGAAACGGGATGGCCAAAGTGTTACCGTGGATGGAATGCAGACAGACTCCCTGGATGGCGGGGTGCAGAAAGTAGGCGATGCAGCACACTAATGCCGCGCCATTGCTTTCCAGCTTCTCGCGAGCAAGTAGGAAGAGAGGGAATGCCCCCAAGGCGACAAACAGGGCCTGGGCGAACAAGGCTGTGCGAGGGTTTGAGTAGATCCAGTAAAGCAGGGAGATGGGGAGGTACATCAGTTCCACACGGCCGCTGAAGGGGCGGAACTCCGGGCGGGCCTTGTCGACCGAGTGAACCAGCAGTCTTCCGTGGGCAGTGTTCCAGAGCGTCTGATCCATCACACCGAGGTCTGAAGTGAAGGTAAGCCATGCGTTGTGGCGGGATATTGCCGAAACGCTCAGGTAGGTTAATCCGCACACCAGAATGAGCGCCAGACCCAGCCATGTTCTGCTTGGCACGGGTTGAGCCGCCATTGGAAGATCGCCGAACGTTGACAACGCGGGCTGTCGGACACAGAAGCAGACATTGGCGGCGGCGAAGAAAATGAAGGATGTAACGCCCAGGCAGAATAGCATGGAACTGAGACGATCGTCCGACCCCGGCTCCACCAAAGCTTTGGGCACGCTCTGCGCCGCGATCCACAGCAGCAGCGCCAGTGCCATCCACAGGAAACTCAGCGAGGAGTTCCGTGCTGCGTGCTGAGTGGAGTGCTTCCCAAAGGTGACCGCGCACCCAGCGAAGACACTCCAGAGGAGGATGGTCAGAAGCAAACAAGGGAGGATTTGCGCGGGAGCCGGGACAGCCGAAGGAGACGGTTGCAATGCTTGGGCGAGCAAAGCTCCCGTTACGAGGGGAATGAGAGCGTAGCGAAACGACTGTATTGGATGGCCAGCACGCTGCCGTCCGTTGTTGAGTCGCGTTGGTGACGGCTCAGCAGAGGGGCAGTCACACATCCTCGGGGCCGCTCTCTTCGTCTCGGCCTGAGATTAGCAAGTGCTTGCACTGCTTCTGAATCTTGTAAACCTCTTTCCGCAGCGCAACGATTTGTGTGCCGATGAATCCGAAACTCAAGAATTGAATGCCTCCGAGAATCAGAAGCAACACGAGGAAGAACAAGGGGCGGCCCGGGGTAAGGTTGCCCGTGTAACGGAGAATGGCGAGGTACACACCTCCCAGGAATCCAAGTAGCCCCAGGATCAGTCCCACCAGTCCAAAGAGCAGCATGGGTTGCTCGAAGAGGGAGAAAACGAGGTGAGAGCGTGCGGTGTTGCCCAGTTTGAACTTCGACTTGCCCTTCTTCCGAGACGAGAGGGTGGCGGGGACTTCGGCGACGCGGAATCCGAGTGCGAAGGCTTTGGAGAGTATCTCAATATGGATTTCCTTCCCATCGGACTCCAGTTCGAGCGACTGCAGTACGTGGCGACGGTAGGCCCGTGTCATGCCCGTCATGGTAGACACGCGCCCCGACATGGCCATTCCCAGAACTCTATTCCCGGTTCGGCTGATCCACGCGCGGAATGGAGGCACATTCTCCACCTTTCCGCCGGGCATGTAAGGAGACGCGACCACCATGTCGGTCATCGGCTCCGCTTGCAGTTTGGCGATCATCTGAAGAAGGCATTCCGAGCTGTAGCTGAGGTCGGCTTCGGTGGTCACAACAATCCCGCCCCGCGCTTCGCGCATTCCGGCCCGCAGGGCATAGCCCCGACCACGGTTGGGTTGGTAGGAGACCAGCCGGACGCGTGCATCCCGGGCCGACGCTTCACGGGCGACTTTCTCCGTCTCATCCAGACTGCCGTCATTAACCAGAATCAACTCAAAGGTAAACGGCTTCTCATCAAAAGCCTCGGTGAAGCGAGCCGCGATGTCGGGAATGTTATCCGCTTCATCGTACATGGGGATAACCAAGGAGACATCGAGGGTTGATGACTGTTGTGTTTCGGAACTCATGAGTCGATTCCACCTGTAATCTGGTTCATCTCCGCACCGCTAAGACAGGGCATGGCTGTAGACAGTCAGCAATTTCCCGACCTGTGCATCGCGACTGTATTCCCGCTCCGCGAGCTGCCGCGCTTGTTGTCCCATACGCAACCGCATTTCCTTATCCCTCAACAACTGTGCAAGCGCAAGCGCCAGGGCGTCGGAGTCCTCGGGAGGGACGATGAGACCCGTCTCCCCGCTCCTGATGATGGTGGGGATCCCACCCACGGAAGTCCCAATTGCGGGTTTTCCCGACGCGGCGGCCTCCAGCAGGACGATTCCCATCCCCTCGCTGCGCGAGGGCAGCAGAAAGACATCACATGCGCGGAAATAAGGCGGGAGTTGATCATGCGATAGCGGGCCCACGAACTGTACCTGCGAGGCCACGCCCAGCCGTTCCGCTTGATCTCCGAGGGCGTCTCTCTCCTTGCCCCCGCCGACGATGATGAATTTGACCCGACTTTCGCTTGTATCCAGTTGAGAAAGGGCCTGAAGGGCCAAGTCAATTCCCTTCCGACCGATGAGGTTGCCTACGAATAGCACGTGCAGGTCAGTGCCCTCGAAACCGGCGGCCTCTCTTGCCTCTGCAATATCCGACGCCGGATGGAACTGGGCGATGTCCACCCCTGTCTCGAAGATCAGGCTCTCAGGAACGGTCCGGCCTCCGAGCTCCGTCGTCAGGTTCAGCAGGGGTTCACTGTTGGCTGTGCAGACTTGGGCCTGCCTTAATGTCCATCGGAGCAGAGACTTCAGACCAGGCTTCATCCCCCAGACAAGGAGATCAGATCCGTGGGTGGAAATGACGAGTGGAATCCCACGGTGCCGCCTCCCCAAGGCGGCCATCAGCCCCGTCGGGATGGCCCAGTGACCGTGAAGAATGTCATACTCTCCCTCTCGAAGCGCCCTCCGTAAAGCTCTGATGCCGCAGCGCATGTAGCTGAGCATCAGCTTGACGGGAATGGAGGAATAGTCGGCGAGTATCTTCTGCTCCGACCGAAAAGAGAACCGTGTTATGTTCACGCCGTCGGTTTCCTCGACCGCTGGGCTATCCTCAAAAATTCTCGGGGGCAGAACATCCACGGCGATGCCACGGCGAACGAGTTCATCGGCAAGGTCCTTGATAAAGGTGCCGCGCACGCCCCCTGGGCGGTCCGGGTAGGTGGGTGTTACGAACAGCACTCGCTTGGGAGATCGATTCACTTTGCTCAGACATCCTCTTCTTGATGCAAACGGCTCCGCTCAAATTCGACGATCTGTGCGAGTGTATCATCCAGGCTGAGCTTCGGCTCGAACCCGATCAGCCGCCGCGCCTTCTCAATGCTCGGCACTCGTCGCTCCATGTCCTCAAACCCGGGCTGATACGCTTCCTCGTAAGGTACGTGAACAATGCTGGACGGGCCGCCAACAATTCCCAATATACGTTCCGCAAGTGCGTTGATGGTTACTTCCTCATCGTTCCCCAGATTGATCACCTCGCCGACAGTTTCCTCTGTGTCCATCATTTCAATGACCGCTGGCGCAACGTCCAGGACGTTGCAGAAGCAGCGCGTCTGGTTGCCATCCCCGTAGACGGTAATGGGTTTTCCCCTCAAAGCCTGACGCACAAAGCGTGGAACAACCATCCCGTAGTGCCCCGTTTGTCGGGGTCCAATCGTGTTGAAGAAGCGGGCGATGAAGGCTTGGACGCCAAACTGGCGCACGTATGCAAGAGCCAGGAATTCGTCCAACGCTTTGCTGCAAGCATAGGACCATCGGTTTTTCGACGTGGGCCCGAGAACAATGTCGGCTTCCTCGACAAAGGGGATGTGTAACCCCTTTCCGTACACTTCCGAAGTCGACGCGATAAAGACGGGGCGCGCATGGCGACGCGCCAGCTTCAGCGCCATTTCGGTTCCCTGCACGTTGATGGTGATCGTGTGAACGGGATCCTCGATAATCAGTCGTACACCCACCGCTGCAGCCAGATGGATGATGCGGTCGCACTCCGACACCAGTCGGTCCATCACCGTTTCATTGAGCACCTCGGCCTCAACGGTGTGAAGGCGCGAGTGGTTCCGAACGGGGGCGAGGTTATCCATATTTCCCGTCGAGAGGTCATCAAGCACGACGACATCGTTGTCTTCCTTCAATAAGTATTCGACAATGTGACTGCCGATGAATCCCGCGCCACCGGTGATGAGATATTTCATGGGTGCACTCTCAATAACTTAGGATGGTTTGCGTACCCCAAACGAATACAAAGTGATTGCTCCGAAGTGTTTCGTTGTGTCGCAGCGAGCGTTCTCCTTCAGCCACTGTAACACGTGATTTCTGGGATCAATGCCCATCTGTGACCCTGGAGAGTTAACCAGAAAGACCCGATGGACTCGTTGAATCTCCGTCCGGCCAAAATCGGCAGCGACCGTTTGCATCGAAGGGGGTATCGTCTTTGGCATTCCTTCCCAGTGAAGGCTGCCATGTGTGTAGTACGCAAAGGGATAGAAACTATAGGGACCGTTGAAGACCGCAATATCTCCCTGCTGCCAATGGCGCTCAATGTATGCGGAGATGTTCCGCCACGGGTCTCTGCCTGCCTGGTCGGGACCGTAATACTTCCAGTAGGACGCGGCAGTAAGAATCAACACCATGCCGAGGTAAACGGGAAGCGCCGCAGAGCGTCGCCTCTGCATTCGTTCGAGTCCCAGCCCCAGAATCCACATCAACGGCACGAAGGCCGGAAAGAAGTATTTGGAATGGCTCATACCGGTCTTCCAACTCAGCGCCATGCTCATGGCAAATGGAATCGCGAAGGGCAGCAGTGTGGCGGCATGGAAGAGCCGGTTGGGCTGGCGCCAAGTCATGGCACGGAGGAACACAATGAATGATAGGCAGACGGTTAGCAGACACAATGTGTGCAGAGAGCTATCCTGCAGGTAGTACGAGAATCCGCTCAGGAAATCAGTGATCGCAACAAAGCCAGCGGCGCAGGCACGGCCCCAGTCTCCACCGGCAGAGCTGGAAGCGATGGACGTGGCGTGATGGAACAGTCCGGTCGCCCACGGCAAGTAACAAAACAGGATGGCCGCTTGTGCCGCAAGGAACCCTCGCCAGCGGAGGAGCGGTCGTCCTTCTGTCACGGCTACCACCGCCCAGCCAGCGACCACGATAGACCAGGCCAGGTTATGTGTATACAACCCCAGAACTGTGAACACGACGTGCCCGACGGCGCTGCGCGTCGACCGTGTTTGCAGCATTCGTAACAGACAATACAGGGACCCGGTGCAGAAGAGCACGAGGAAAGAGTACATCCGCGCTTCCTGCGAATGGTGAATGTGAAGAGGCGACACAGCCACTAATACCGCGGCCCACATGCCGGCGCGGGGGAAACCGAGGCGATCGAGAAACTGGTAGCTCAGTGGCACGGTCGCAATCCCCGCAAGGGCCGAAGGCAGCCGCACCAGCCATTCGCTCCTGCCAATCATTGCGACGAAATGAAGCATCACATGATACAGCGGTGGATGCAGGTCGCCTCTCCATATTTGCGCGAGAGATCTTTCCGCAAGCAGCACGCTGAAACTCTCGTCCACCCCCAAGCTCTTCGTGCCCAATTGGTACAGCCGCAAGAGGGCGGCAACACCAATGATGCAAACCAGCAGCGTTTTGCTCCGGTTCATTGCGGTTGTCGTGTCCGTGCGCGACTCCCTCGTAGGATATGCGTCGCTGCATCAGTAATCTCTCGACTGGATATCAACGCCATACACCGCACCAATTTGGGACAGACCTCCAGTTCGCAGCCGCCACAAGGCACTTCTTTGCGGATGGGAATATGGTGATCCCCAAAGGGACGCCACTCGTTGAGAGTGGTCATGCTGGCAAATGCAACGACGGTTGGCGTCCCTACCGCTGCCGAGATGTGCATGGCGCCACCGTCCACGGTGACAACAAGGCGGCATCGCTCGAAGAGGGCGCCCAGTTCCTTCAGCGTCAGACTGCCTGTGAGGTCGAGGTGACGTACGTGGATGAGATCGGTAATCTGTCGGACGAGGTCGCGCTCCCCCGGGCTTCCTGTAAACACGAGATCGACGCCATTCTCATCAACCAGCTCGCGCGACACTTCCGCAAACCGCTCTGCAACCCACAGCTTCGATTTGCATCCAGCGCCGGGATGGACCGCCACGAGCGGCCTTTGCCCATGACTAAAATGCAGCGACAGCAACTGATCTACACGTCCTCGGGCCTCCGCGGGGATGGGGAAGAGGAGGGCGGGTTCGAAAAGTGTCTCGGGTTGGTTAGTGGGATGAAGGGCTTGTGCAACGTCCAAACTCCGATAGACTTCGTGCTGGTACTTGGTGCGCTGCGCGATCCGGTTCAGAAGAAAGCCTCCTCCCTGGTCGGCATAACTCACCCGGTACGGAATGCCGGCGAGTGTCATGAGCAGCAGGTTGCGAAAATCTCCGCGCAGGTCAATGCCGAGGTCAAACCTCTGAACCCTCAGTCGGCGCGCCTCTCGGATGAGAGACGGCAGCAACGGCGGTGCAGAGCCACTTCGATCAAACCACGGCGCCGCGTAAGATTGGAGGTCATCAATGTCGGGGTTGTCCACCAGCGTCTCCATTGACCAAGGACCCACCAGGGCCGCTATCCTTGCTCGAGGGAACTCCTCCCGAAGCTGGTGCAGGGCGGGAGTGCTCAACAACACGTCGCCAATATGGTCCAGCCGGAGGACAATCGCTCTCTTTGCAGCGGGAGCGGGACCGCGGCGCCACAGAGGCGAGAACAACCCCAGAACCCTCCGGGCGGCTTCTCCAATAACATCCACGAGGGTAAAGAGCGTGACCCAGCGGCGTTTCTTGAATCGGTACGTCATTGATCAGCAGCCCACCCGGGTTCGGGGAACGCTCCCCCGCCGTGTCCGTTCGCTTTCGAGGGCAGACGGGAGATTCTTCTCAATGGCCACAGCCGTTCCTGCAGCGTGTGGTCAAGATGATTCTCTTCGAGATAAGCCCAATGATCCGGATTCTGCGGGAGTTCAGATTTGTCCGCGGGGTTCCCTGTCTCTTGCGCTTGCCCGGCGTGCAGGCCGTCTGGCAACTGCCGTCAGCTTCTGCAACTCAACCTGCTGGAGGACTGATCTGTAGGTGTCCAGTAATCGGTCACTTGTAGCCTCGTTCGAGAAAAGCGTTGACGCACGTCGAAGCCCTCGTTCCCTCAGGTGAGACGCCAACTGCGGGTCGTTCAGCAGTTTGTGAAGCTGCTGCGCGAGGTGATCGGCATCTCCTTCACGGAAGATCAGTCCGGCATCTCCCATCACGTTTGGGATTGAGCCGGACGATGACCCAATCACTGGAACGCCGCTTGCCATCGCCTCAACCAGCACTCTCCCGAATTGCTCCTTCCAAAGGGGAGTGGTCATTGATGGAAGCACCAGCACATCCATGGCATTCATCCACTCGGGGCACTCCGGAATGGAGATTTGGGTGTCGATGCGCAACCTGTTAGCGATGCCCGCTTCCTTTGCGAAAGAGAGCAGACGCTCACGGTCCGGTCCATCTCCGGCGACCAGAACGCTCCACTTTTCCCGATGAGCGGCCGTCGCCATCAGGAGAAGATGCACTCCTTTTTCGGGGATGAGCCGTCCAACATATCCGACAATTGGTGGGGGAAGCCCCAGGCTTTTCCGGGCATTGTCTGTGTTCCGAGGGCGGAAACGGTTTGTGTCCACGCAAAGGGTGGAGAAGACGTCGATGGGCTTACAGAATCCGCGCTGCAGGAGCACGGTTCTCGCTGGTTCGCTTCCCGCGATGGCTCTGGTAGCGGTGCGGTAGACGACTTTCTCGCAGGCCTTGTGCAGATGGCGCCGCCGGCTGAAGAACGAATGCTGTTGATTGATGTTCTCCCAAGTCATGAAGACCAACGGTACTGAGGGATGCACACGATTCCGTGCGACGCAGACCTGCCGGGCAACGAGGCTGGAAGGTTCCTCGTCGAGGTGGATCAGGTCCGGTTGGGCTATACGCATGGTCGCTTCGAGGTCGATGTAGTGGTGAATGAACTGCTTCCCCTGGAACCGGACGGAAAGAGGGCAGACGACAAACCGGTCGGACTCGAGCGGTTGGGACTCGCGGAACTGGCAGCCTTCCGTCCAACCTCGGGGAGTAACTATCGTGATCGAAGTGTCCGGATGCCTACGAGTCAGGAGCGACCACTTCTCGCGGTAGGGTGGGATGACTGCTGCGTGAGAGATGACGAGTATTCTCACGGACAGTCAGTCCAATTGCCCGCCGTGCGACCGACCGTGTCGGAAGTTGTTCACCAATGCCCGTCCCCCCGGCACTAGGGCCGACAGAATGTACAGCGATCTCTTGTCAATAACGGACGGCGGCCAGCAACATGCCTGGATGAACCCTGACACGGACAACAAGGGCTGGCTGTCCGCAGCGATTCGACTGACCGCGAGCCTCTGTCCCGCCCACGTCTGAAGAGCGCGAAGCCCTCGTTCCGGGCCCGCATATCGTCGGCAGACGGCGATGTACTCGTCGAGCATTTGCATCTGGGAACTGCCACTCTTGGACGCTTCGTGCAAGCGACAGTTCGCGAGCACCCCATCGATCCTCTGAAAGAGATACTCCCGACTTAATCGAATCCAGAGGTCGAAATCCATCGCGTACGGCAGTCCTTCGTCGAGACCTCCCACGTGTTTCACCATCTCGCGCAGGAAAAATACCCCTGGTTGAGGCAGCCCGTGGGATCCTTTCAAGGGTGGGGCGAAGAGATGGATGAGTGCTTCATGCCCGTGGAAGTGCGTGGGGAGATGCTGGAGCAATCCTCCGGACTCATTGACGAGGTCACAGGTTCCAAAGACTACCATGGGAGCCGTCTGACAGACGACTGTTTTTGCTATTGCCCTGAAGACGCCCGGACGATAGACGTCGTCTGAGTTCAGCCACCCGATCACTTGCCCGGTTGCCCTGGCCAGCCCCTTGTTAACCGCGTGCGATTGCCCCCGATCTTTCTCGCTTACCCAGTGCGCCAGCCAAGCTTCGTACTTGCGGATGATCTCCACGGAATTGTCCGTGGAGCCGCCGTCAATGACAACATACTCGAGGTCCGGGTATCCCTGCAACAGCACCGAGCGGATCGTTTCTTCGAGAAACCGCCCCTGATTGTAACTGGGCGTGACGACGCTGAATCGCGGCCACGGGTTACCGTTGGCCATCAGATCGGGCAGAGCGGGCGTCTCCTCCGTCCACGGCCATCCTTTCCGGTCTGGGGGCGGCGGCGGGAGATCATTCAGCGATGGAGATCGCATGATGGGCGGTCCGTGCAAGGAATCAAGTTCAAGCCAGCGAGGCGATGTCCGCTCGGACTCTCTGAGTCCGCGCTCGGACTCAAAGAGTCCGCGTCGACCATGATTTGTACCAAGTCGTTGAAGCTTGTCTTCGGCTCCCATTTCAGGATTTGCCTGGCCTTCGTCGCGTCACCGACCAGCAGATCTACTTCCGTTGGCCGCATGTACCACGGATCGATTTCAACGTGATTCTCCCAGTCCAAGTTCACATACGAGAAGGCCCCCTCAAGGAATTCTCGCACCGAATGCGTTTCCCCGGTGGCAATCACGAAGTCATCTGGCTGGTCTTGCTGCAGCATTCGCCACATCGCTTCCACGTATTCGGGAGCATATCCCCAGTCTCGCTTCGCGTCCAGGTTCCCCAGGAAGATTTTGTCCTGTTTCCCCGCAATAATAGACGCAACCCCTCGTGTGATCTTACGGGTAACAAAAGTCTCCCCCCGACGAGGGGATTCATGGTTGAACAGAATGCCGTTGCAGGCGAACATCCCATAGCTCTCGCGGTAGTTGACCGTCATCCAGTAGGCGTACACCTTCGCTACGGCATAAGGACTGCGCGGGTAGAACGGCGTTGTCTCTTTCTGGGGAACTTCCTGCGCTTTCCCGTACATTTCCGAACTGCTGGCCTGATAGAAACGGGTTTGCAGTCCGGTTTCGCGAATTGCTTCGAGCAGTCTGACGGTTCCAAGTCCGGTGACATCGCCCGTGTATTCCGGGATATCGAAGCTGACGCGGACGTGGCTTTGCGCCGCGAGATGGTAGACTTCGTCCGGCTGAATTTTGGACAGCAGCTTGATAAGATTGGTGGCATCGGCGATGTCCCCATGGTACAGAAGCAAGCGCGCGTCCTGGCTGTGTTCGTCTCGGTAGAGATGATCGATTCGCGCCGTATTAAACGTTGACGACCTGCGAATGATGCCGTGCACCTCATAGCCTTTCGCCAGCAGCAGTTCTGCAAGGTAGGATCCGTCCTGACCGGTAATGCCGGTGATGAGCGCCTTCTTCATGCTTTCCTCAATTCCCCGTTTTCAGCTTCGCCGGAGTTGCAATTGCAACCAGATGCCAGGTATCGGCGTCGATGGCGGTGTCGAGGTCGAATGCCGGGCAGAGGTGGAGCGCCTCGAAGCCACACGCTTCGAGGATGAACGCCATTTCCTGCGCCTGGAAGTACCGAAGTGAATGAGTTTCCTCCAATTCACCCGTCAGAGTGTTCCCCTCGAAAGCGAGCACCCGGAACTTGACGTCGGCAACCTGGCGAGCGACGTGGAGAGTCGTAGTTGAGATTCGCAACAGTTTGCCGGTCCCCAAGGGGAACTCCCTGACGCGAACCGGATCGTGCCCGCGCAGGATTGGCGCGGCGTGCCAGAAGTCAAAGAGGAAGACGCCGCCGGGTTGTAGGTGTGAGCGAATCGCGCAAAGAGTCGTTCGCAGGTCCTCGTTCTCAGGGATATAGTCGATGGCGTCGAACATACAGATTGCCGCGTCGAAGCGGTCCTGCAATTTGAGTTCGCGCAAGTCCTGCTCGTAGAGGTCCACGTCGAGATTTCGAGCTTTCGCCTTCTTCCTGCACTGCTCGAGCATGGCGGCAGATCGATCCACACCCGTCACGGCATACCCTCGTTCCCGCAGGCGTAGGCCGTGGTTGCCGGTCCCGCAGGCGAGGTCGAGCACGGTGTGCGGCGTCTTGTGAAAACGCGCAAATGCTGCCTCGATGAAGTCACACTCTCCGTCGTAGTCTTTGCCGGCGTAATAGATGTCGTAATACTGCGCGTAGTCGGCGAATACACTCATGTTACGGTTCCTCGTCGGAGAGCTCTCTCAGAAATGTTCTTTGTCCTGCGTCCCGGCATACGGTCCCTGCTTGACCTCGAGCAGAACGGTGTCCTCCAGCATGCGAAAGCCGTGGCCGCCGGAAACGATGATCGCTATATCCCCCGCAGCGAGAACGCGGGTGGCCGCCAACTCACGGGTTTCACTGTAGATGCTGATCTCGCACAACCCTTCCCGCACCATGATGACTTCAGAGGTGCCGCAAATCTCACGCTTCACGGGAAGATGCGCGTGTCGTTTGACTTCTCCACCTTCAGGATACACGATGAAACCCACTTGGAAGTTGTCCTCCGACGGCGTGACAAAGGTCGTCTTGTCCGGCCGCAATTTCGCTGGCAGGATATAGGCCAGCGGCCGGCCATCGTGTGAGATCAGTTCAACCGGTATGGGTTCCCACGCTCCTTACCTGTTGGTTCGTTTCTGCAGCTACTTGTGCAACTTCCGCAACGCGTCGGCGATGAAGGCGATCTGGTCTTCCCGGAGGTTCGAGCTGGAAGGAAGATAGAATCCGCTTTCCCACAATCTCTCCGACACAGGCATCACGGTGGTCGGGTCCGCGTATCCGCGCTCCACCATTATCGGCTGCTTGTGCATCGGGTAGAAGAAGTCACGCGTGTCGACGCCGTGCTCCTGCTTCAGAAACTGCCGCGTTTCGTCTCTCGAGCACCCGAACTTCTCTTCATCGATGAGGATGCCGTACATCCAGTAAGAGTTCTTGCATTCGGTTGTCGAGACAGGCGGCAACTGGATGCCCTCAATGTCAGCTAACGCTGCCGCGTAGAGCGATGCGTTCCGGATGCGCTTCGCGACATTCTCCTCCACCTCCTCGAAGGAAGCGAACGCGTAGGCCGC
>Ga0100390_10000547_pt1 | contig 34813 bp, 31 predicted proteins | sample CryGeymeta201514_FD_81540 | JGI IMG/M metagenome (GOLD analysis project Ga0100390, IMG submission 81540) | Groundwater microbial communities from Crystal Geyser aquifers in Utah, USA - Crystal Geyser metaG 2015-14 | ecosystem: Environmental > Aquatic > Deep subsurface > Groundwater | place... | reverse complement strand
ATCTTTTTGAGATCGGCTAGGGTTTCTTCTTCAATCATTTGGTTAAGGATAACATTTCCGAAGCAATGCGGGCCATTCCCTGCGGCGGAAGAGATAAGGTATCGCGAGCATTGATACCCTCGTGGTGATGATCGGTGTAAAAACGGGGAACGATGCGAATATGGGCGTGGGGGACATCGGTGCCAAAGGTGACAAAGGTGGTGTAGTCGGATTTGACGACTTTTTGAGAGGCAAGAGCGATAAGCTTGGCCTTTTCCCAACAGTCACCAAAATTGGGAATGTCGGTAACCCAGCGATAGTGAGTTTTGGGAACCAAAAGAGCATTGCCGGGGTTTAGAGGTTTAATGTCTAAAAAACCAAAGAAGGAATTGTCTTCGTAGACCTTAAAGCTGGGGATTTCGCCTTTAATAATTTTACAAAAAACACAGTCATCCATAAATTTATTATACAGTTTTAAGAAAGTTTGATTGATAGAATTTCAGCTCGGTGATTGATTCGTGAATGTCGTCGAGGGCCCGGTGATTTTCACTTTTGGCAAACTTGGGAGGATTGGTATTGAGGCGAAAATAAAGTTCCTTAAGAGAAGAGATGTCAATAATCCGATAGTGAAGAAAATCAAATACTTTGGGTAAATATTTCATTAAAAGATATTTGTCGTAGAAAAGGGAGTTGCCGCAGAGAGGCGAACGGCGGGGAAGACAGTGTTTTTTTAATAATTTTAAAATTTGGGTTTGAGCTGATTTGACGGTGATTTTTGATTTAACCACTTCGGAGAGAAGTTTGTTGTCGGTTAAGTGTTTTTTGGGCCAGTCTTCGAGAATGGAGAGAGATCTTTTGGATTGGTGAATGACAAAGGAGGCAGAATCGAGAACCTTAAGGTTTTTGTCAGTAATGATGACGGCAATTTCCAGAGGCAGGGCAATGTTGAGATCAAGGCCGGTGCCTTCAATGTCGATCCAAACGAGATTGGTGCTTTTGTCCATGGCCTATTTTACCTTAAAGCGTGGCATTAGACCCGACGATAGAGAACACCACGGGTAATGCCAATTTTGACGATGAGATTTAGGTCGAGGAGCTTTTTTAAATCATAATGAAGGGTTTTGGGATTGACGGCAGCAAAACGGCGGGTCAAGAAATCAAAAGAACAGTTGGGGTGATCGGAAATGATATTTAATATTTCCTGACGACGGGAAGGTAAAAATGAATTGGGGGTGGGTCGGTTGTCTAACTGTTTGAGAATTGATTTGGAGGTGTCGACAATTGATACTAGAAAATATTCCACAAACTCGGTCATATCAGAGCTGGGCTCAAGAGCGTAATAATAAGATTCTCGGTGGTTGTCGGTATATTCCTCGAAAGGCAACATGCCGCGAAGGTGATAGTTATTTTGTTTGAGAATTAAGGCGGAAATGAGACGGCCGGTGCGGCCGTTGCCGTCAGCAAAGGGGTGGATTTTTTCAAATATAAATTGGGAAATAGCAGCTAAAATGGCTGGATGGCCGGTAAGACCGTTTAGGTAATTAATATAATCGCTGATCAGACGGGGAATTTCGAAAAATGGTGGGGCTAAATGAATGGCGCTACCCGAAGCATCGAAAATGGCCCAAGGTTCCTGGCGAAACTTACCCGCCTGTGAGCTTATATTTTTCATGGCCTGAGTATGAAGGTCACGAACAATATCGATGGTTAAAGTTTTGGGAAAATCGGCTCGGTAGACGTGCTGATAGGCCCGTAAAAGGTTTTGGATTTCGACTTGGTGAACTTCCCCGGAGTCATTCTCATCGACGTCGGCCAGAGATAATGGGTTACCTTCAATACGGGCGGAGAAGACGGAACTTTTTAATAGGGATTCACGACGAATCTTTTCTTCAACTTGGGGGAGAACTTTTAGTTTCTCAAAAACAATTTTGATGGCTTCTATTTCAATAAGCGTCTGTTCGATATCTTTAGTCTTAGTAAAGTGATACGAAATCATAAGAAGATTTTAGAAGATACTAGAAGATTTTGGAAGATATCAAGAGGAGGCATACCAAAACTCTGATAGTTTTTGGCTTGATTCCTTCGGGTTTGCAGAATCATAAAAAAAAGTTTGCCAGCTTAGATCCATGGCTCCATCTAGATTATTTTGGTTGTTGTCAATAAAAAGTATTTCCTTTCCTTTGAATCCACATTTATCTTGAGCTAATTGATAGATTTTGGGGTCAGGTTTTTTGAGCTTGACAATACTGGAATCGACAATTACTTGCCAATTGATATCAGGAACGAGTCCCCTATTTTTGATACCCAAAAACATCCGGGGATACATATCAGTCAAAAGACCGACGGGGTTATTTAAGCTGATTTCTGAAATTACCGGCCAAATGGAGGGGTTGACTTCAAAATTATTAATAAAATCGTTAAGAAGCGAATAATCAGGCGGAAGATTGGTGTTGAATTGTTTATTGATTACAGGTACGAGATTGTCAATGTCCAGGTCGGTACAGATTTTGATTTCGTAAGATGAAAAGAATTTATTGAATTCTGTGTCTTGGGAATCTTTAATTCCCCAGAGTTTTTTGGCCCGAGAAAATTTGTCGGTTTTGGAAAAATCCAGTATAACCACTCCCCCGACATCAAAATAAACAAATTTAATCATCAAGTTGAAATGTTACAAATAGTGATAACTTACCCTGTTAAATGTTTATAGTTTATTCCTTTTTGGACAAATTCAGCCCACCACCACTGATTTGGATTGCTTTTCTTCATTTCTAGAGCTAATTTTTTGGCTGACTTGGTAAATAAATTCGGGACTCTATAGACAAAATCACCCTCAAACCATTCTTTGGCTATTTTATTTCCCTGCCAGACTAAAACCCACTCCTGATACATTTGCTCAAGCGAATCGGCATCTTTGGCACATTTGGAAATAACACTCTTTCTGTCCTCATACTCATTGACAAGATTTTTTAGATCAACTCCAAAATCAATGCCGGCGAATTGATCATCAATGGCTTTTTGGTCGTCTACTTCTGAATAATTTTTGGAGATAAAATCTAAATCTCCGGTTCTGGCTTCAGCTAAATCATGCAATAAACCCATAAACATAGCTTTGGCGGCATCCTGATGAGAAAGTTTTTCCATTCTGGAGATACGATAGGCAATTATAGCCACATGAAAACTGTGTGAAGCAACAGTGTCAAAAGTAGTTCCGAGACTTCTTTTGTGCAACCGGGGCATCTGCATTAATGAGCCCGCTTGTTGAATAAAATACAAAATTCTTTTGTTCATGGCTGATTATAATATATGAAACGACTTAGGAGGTGGCGGGATAATGACAACGTTTCCATTTTTTGCCGGAGCCACACCAACAGGGATCGTTACGGCCGAGGGTGGGAGCGGAAGAGGCTTGAACATAGGTACCACGAGATGATGATTGTTTGGGGGTGGGAGCGCCCACCTCCGCCAAGGCTTCGGCGGGTAAATTGGGATCGATGATGTCGCCGCGGGCTTCGGTAACCTGATGCGGGGTAAAAGCCGGTTTATCGATGGGTTCGAGACGGAAAAGCATCCGGCAAAGATTGGCCTCGAAACGACGCATCAGGGCCTGAAACATCTCGTAACTTTCTTTGCGGTATTCGATTAGCGGATCTTTTTGGGCGTAGCCGCGAAGTCGAACGCCGTCGCGAAGATCATCAAGGGCGGTGAGGTGTCCCACCCAAAGCGGATCGAGGGCTTCGATAATGGCATAAGTGACAATGTCGTGACCAATAGTTTCGCCAAAGTATTTCTGGCGCTCTTGCCATTGATCCAATAAAATTTTGGTTAAATGGATGGATTTGTCGGGTACGGTAGCCAAATCTTTTTCCAGCCGACGGCGGTCAAGGGGATTTAGGGGAAGAATTTCGGAAAATTCCAGCGCCAGAGCCTCCGAATCGGGGAGACTGGTTACTAAGCGGCTGATTTCAGAGCCTAAAACCTCTTCAATCTTTTGGCTATTTTTAGCCGGATCGAGTTTGGCCTGTTGAAGGGTGTTGTCCCGAAGAGAATAAATTATTTGGCGTTGTTTGTTGATAACATCATCGTATTCAACCAAATTTTTACGGATATCAAAGTTGTAACCTTCAACTTTGACCTGAATTTGTTCCAACACCCGTGACACCAGCGGATGAGTTAAGGCCTCATTTTCGGGCATATTGAAGCGAGTCATCAGTCCGGAAATTTTGTCACCGCCAAAGATCCTCATTAAATCATCGTCGAGGGCTACATGAAACTGGGAAAAGCCCGGATCACCCTGTCGGCCGGAGCGGCCACGAAGCTGGTTATCGATACGGCGGGATTCGTGATGTTCGGTACCGATAATGAAAAGACCGCCGAGACGGACAACCTCATCATGCTCTTTTTGCCAATCTTTGGGACTTTGTTTATCAGATGGACCTCCTAAAATAATGTCGACTCCCCGACCGGCCATGTTGGTAGCGACGGTGACGGCTTTTAATTTGCCGGCGCGGGCAATGATTTCGGCTTCGGAGCGGTGATTTTTGGCATTTAACATTTGAAAGGGGATGCCCTTGTTTTTGAGCATCGAGGCGACAATTTCGTTTTTGGCAATGGAGGTGGTGCCAATCAGTACCGGCTGACCTTTGGCGTATAATTCGGCCACTTTGGCAGCGATGGCGGCGTATTTAGCCCGCTGATTTTTGAAAATTAAATCCTCGGAATCGATTCTGATTAGATTTTGATTGGTGGGAATAGCAACGACTTCGAGCTTATAAATTTTTCTGAATTCTTCGGCCTCGGTGGCGGCGGTACCGGTCATGCCGGATAATTTTTTATAAAGCCGGAAATAATTTTGAAAAGTAATGGTGGCCCAAGTTTGGGATTCCTGCTGGACCTTGACGTCTTCTTTGGCCTCAACCGCCTGATGAAGGCCGTCAGACCAGCGGCGGCCCTGCATTAAACGGCCGGTAAATTCATCAACAATAATAATCTCACCGTCTTTGATAACATAATCCTTGTCTTTATGAAAAAGAGTCTCCGCCTTGATGGCATTTTCAATATAATGAATGGTTTCAAAAGATTCCTCATAAAGATTGCCAATATTTAGGATCTTTTCCACCCGACGGATGCCGAATTCGGAGAGGGTGGCGCTTTTAGATTTTTCATCAACCACATAATCGGTGGGTTGGAGTTGAGCGGCGATCTTGGCAAATTGATAGTATTTGTCGACGGGCTGGGAGTTTGGCGAGGAAATGATGAGAGGGGTGCGGGCTTCGTCGATCAGAACAAAGTCAACTTCATCGACGATAGCGAAATTAAATTCGGGACGCTGGACTTTTTGATCAAAGTTTTTGACCATGTGGTCGCGGAGGTAATCAAAACCGAATTCGTTGTTGGTACCATAAGTAACATCGGCGCGGTAAGCTTCCTGGCGGGTGATGGGGCGAAGGTGGGCTAAACGGTCGTCAACGGTTTCCGAGGCATCGGTATATTCAGGATCGAGGATAAAGGATTCTTCGTGGACAATGGCCGAGGTGGAGACACCTAAAAGATTGAGAGCCTGGGGATACCAGCCGGTGCCGACGCGGGTAAGATAGTCGTTGGGGGTGATAATGTGAACCCCAAGGCCGGTAAGCGCATTGAGGTAAGCGGGAAAGATAACCGAGTGGGTTTTACCTTCGCCGGTACGCTGCTGCGCAATCGCACCCTGATGGAGGGCAATAGCCGCCATTAATTGGACATCGAAAGCCCGTTGATGGATAGTCCGCCCAATGGCTTCGCGGACAACCGCATAGGCTTCGGGCAGAAGTTCGTCGAGAGTCTCGCTCTTGGATAGGCGTTTTTTGAATTCGTCGGTTTTGGCCTTTAAATTCTTATCAGTTAACTTTTTAGTTTTGACCTCAAGAGCGTTAATTTTGTCAACTATAGGTTGATAAGTTTTGAGCCGTCGGGCATTTTCGTCAAAAAATTTGGAGATAAATTTAAACACAGGGTAATTATAGCGTAAAAAAGACTAATCCCGTCCCGATAGACTGGTGAAACCAGTCATCGGGACGAGATAGATGGCTCCTCTAGCGATGTGATTTGATTACCGAAAAACCGGTTAAGGCTCGGAGGCAATCGGGAATAGTAATGGATCCGTCTTTGGTTTGGAAGTTTTCAATAATTGCCAGCATGGCCCGGTCAGAAACAGCGGTGGAATTGAGAATATGGACAAATTCATTTTTGCCGTTAATTTTGACTTTAGTATTTAAACGTCGGGCCTGATAATCGGCACAATTACTGCAGGAGCCGGTTTCTTTATAGGCATCTAAACCCGGAAACCAGCAGTTGATGTCGTACATCCGGCGGTTGGGTTGGGGCAGATCACCGGTACAACAATTGAGAACCTGATAATGAAGGCCAAAGTCGGATAATATTTCTTCTTCAACCGAGAGCATTTCCAGCTGCATGGCATCGGAAATTTTTAAATCGGGTAAGGTAAAAACATTCATTTCAACTTTGTTAAAGTGGTGAACCCGAAGCATGCCTTTCATGTCTTTGCCATAGGTGCCGGATTCGCGGCGGAAACAGGGCGAGAAATTGACGTATTTTAGGGGAAAGACCGACTCAGGTAAAATTTCATTTTGATGATAGGGGACTACCGAATGTTCGGAAGAGCTGATAAAAACCAGATTGTCGTCGGGGATGGAATAATAAGCTCCCATTAAATTTTTATTGCTGGTATAGCCACAACCCCATTCGGTTTGGGATTTGACCATCAGAGGCGGCAACATGGTCTGGAAACCTTTAGCGGTGATTTTCTTGATGGCGTAAAACATAATGGCCATTTCCAAAATAGCGCCTTCATTTTGGTAGTAGCCAAAGCGGGCGCCGGAAAGTTCTCCGGCTTTGTTTTTGTCAATAATATTAAGTTTTAGTCCGAGATCCTGATGATCAAGAGGAGTAAAGTCGAACTTTGGTTTGGTACCGACGGTTTTGATAACCACATTACCGGTTTCGTCCTTACCAACGGGGACATCGGCGGCGGGAGTGTTGGGAATTTCTTCTAAAATTAAATTAAGTTCGGATTCAGCGGCTTTTAATTTTTCTTCGAGACCTTTTAATTTAGTTTTGATTTCTTTTCCTTGGGTAATTTGCTCAGGGGTGGGTTGGCCTTTGACTGATTTGGAAATAAGATTTTGGTTAGCCCGAAGCCCTTCGACTGACTTTAACAGAGTCCGATAATCGGTGTCAAATTTAATAGCGTCGTCGAGCAATTTTACCGGTTTGTTGCGGTTAATTAGAGATTTTCGGAAGGTGTCTGGGTTTTTCCGAAAAAGATTTATATCAATCATTATTCTCCTTTATTTTAACAGATAAAATTAGGTAGTTTAGTGAGTGCTACGATTGGCATAAGACTGGCAATATTTATATATATATCAGCCTGCTCCCGAACTAACGGACGACAAACAATCCCCCCAAATCCGATAAAAATATCAACTGCGTCTTTAGCCTCCAGGTCCGTGGCCCCATCACCAATCAACATTGAACGACTGTTTTGGGTTAATTTTTTTATTATCTTCCCCTTGCCACCATTTTGGGTTAGCGGATTCTGAGTATCAACACCGATATATATTCCTTTTGAATTGAAATTCAGGTCTATGGCAAAAACATGTTTGGTATCAATACCAAGCCATCGCGCCAATATTTCAACCGCCGGCCGATATCCACCAGTAATAATATAGACTTCGATCTGTTGTTGGTGTAAAAGGCTAATTGATTTTTTGGCATCCGGAAGACAATTTTGAATATATTTCTGGCCGAGTTTTAATAGATCGTCAAGGGTGGGTTTAATAATATCGAGTCTTTGTTTAAGAATCGATTCAAATGGAAGATGACCATTCATGGCCTCTTGGGTTAGTTGTTTAACGATATTGCCGACTCCTTTATGTTCAGCCAACCAATCAACACCCTCAATGGCAGTTAGTGTGCTGTCACAGTCAAATAAGACTTTTTTATACGTAGTTTGATAAATATTAGTGGTCATATTTTTAAACCAAAAAACCCTCACCCTTGGAGTCTTAAATTGACTCTCAAGGGCGAGGGTTCTCGCGATGCCACCTTGTTTTATTCGAATGTTGCCACTCGAATCTTGGTTGATGCTCCGGCTTTCCGACACATCTTCTATTCTGTAACGGGAACTCCCGGATTGACTTAATCAATTATGAAACTGTTTTCGTCAGTCGGCTTTACCGAGGGAAAGTTCGGTATATAACGCTTTTTCAATTTGTTAAATACAAAAGTATTTTAATAGATAATCAGCCAAATTGCAAATATAGTTTGTCTACAAGCCGATGTCTGCGGAGATTCCTTGCATTGAGGTTAAACAAATTTCTATGAATTTCTCGATAGGAAGGTTGAGACCGTTTGAGTCGGCACATTGAGCTACTTCAGAGCGTCTGGTACCGGCGGCAAATTTGGGTTCCCGAAGAAATCGCTTGACCACTGAGGAAACCTTAACATCGGCTAATTTGCGACTAGGATAAACAAAAGCTACCGCCATGATTAGGCCGGTAAGAGAATCAGCACAAAAGATGGCCCATTTGGCTTTGGAGTCGTAGATATTTTTTTGCCGACCGTCATGAGCCAGAATAATTTGATGGATAACCGGACTGACTTCTAAGCCATATTTGGCTAGAACTTCTTTGGTTTTGAGAGGATGTGATTCTTTGGTGTCGCCGGCAAAATCAATGTCGTGTACAAGCCCCGCTAGTGTCCAATCGTCACGGGGGGGTTCACCCGGTAATAGTTGATTTTGGGATTGAAAATAGTCATAAATTCCCCCCATGCAAGCTTCCAGAGCTAGAGAGTGATTAAAAATGTTGGGTTCAAGGTTGGATTTAACAGCCTCTAAATACTTTTGACGGTCGGGAAACATGTGTTAATATTAGCATGTTAGAGGTTTAAAATAGGAAAATGACATATCAAAAAGTGGGCAAGGTCGTTCACTACTTTGACAAAATTTTAGTGGCAGTAGTTGAGGCCACTGACGGGGAAATAAAAGTCGGCGACATGGTCCGAATCGGGGAAGAAGGAGCCGGAGTAGAACAGAAAGTAGAATCGATGCAGGTGGAACATGCTCAAGTGGATGGAGTAGCTAAGGGAAAAGAGGCAGCTCTGAAAGTAACGGCGGCAGTCAAAACCGGCGATGTGGTCTACAAAGCTAGCGAATAAAACGCACTTTGTGGTAAAATCCACACATGGGTCAGTTAGACGTTTGTAGGTTACTGGCAGCAGCTGTTGTTGACAGAAAGGTTGAGTCGTTTGTTGTTGGAGGTAACCTAGAGGCGGCAGTGAAAAGAGCACAAAGTCCAGGTTTGGGATCAATTAGAATTAATTTATTACCAGAGGAAAGATTATTGCTGTCAATACCCGCCGATAGTTTAAGGGATATTGCGCTTCGCTTTATTCCCGATTAAGATATTTTTTAACTGACTGGCCTAAAACCGGTTTGGATTTGGAAGATAAAAGGTGAATAGTGGTGTGGTCGGAGGAAACACCTAATTCCAAAGGAGAACATAACATGCCGTCGGATTCGACGCCACGGAGTTTGACTTTAGCAATAGTTTGAGTGCCGCCGTCGGGGGTAGGGACGAGAGTACCCGGCAAAGCTACCGGGACAAAATCGCCGACTTGGTAATTGGCACAACCGCAGACGATCTGATGGGTTTCAGTAGGACTTACTTTGACTATAACTATTTTTAAACTTTTTGCATTGGGATGATTTTTGATTTCCAAAACCTCGCCGACAATAATTTCACCACTCTGTGGAGATTGCTTCGGATTACTCCCTCCAGAGGCGGGCAAGCGCAATGACGATTCGGTGGTCGCGATGACTTTGGTTTCTTCACTTTTCATGGAGGGGAACAAAATAACGTCTTTGATAGTAGGGGAGTCGGTTAAGAATTGGGTCAGGCGGTCAAGGCCCATCCCCCACCCAGCAGTAGGCGGCATGCCGTACTCCAAGGCCCGGATATAATCCTCGTCAACCGACATAGCTGACTCCAATCCCCTTTTACTCAACGCCTCTTCCTGAAGCCAACGGTCACGTTGATCCTGGGGGTCATTTAACTCATTGTAGGCCTTAAGAAGTTCAGTACCGCAGGCTAATAATTGAAAGGAGGCAATTTTTGAGGGATTATCAGCTTTCCTTTTGGCTAGAGCAATCATTTCCGCGGGATAATCGGTAAGAAACAGTGGGCCGATTAATTTGGGGCGGACATATTCTTTGTAAAGAGCATCATATAGGGCTCCTAGGCCAATGAGCCCTGTAATTTCTAATTTCAAATGTCTAATTTCTAATGCATTAATAAAGTCGGATTCGGATTTAATTTCGTCAATATCAATGCCGGTATGTTCTAAAACCGCGTCGCGGAAAGTAAGGCGGGGAAAAGGTGAAGTAAAGTTTAGGGTTTTACCCTGAAAAGTAACTTGATTGCTTTTTTTGACAGTTTTAACAAGATTGATAATTAATTTTTCGGTGAATTTCATCAAAACATCGTAATCAACATAGGCCCAGTAAAATTCAGCTTGGGTAAATTCGGGATTGTGAAAGCGGGAAACACTTTCGTTTCTGAAATCTTTGCTAATTTCATAGACTTTTTCCAAACCGCCGACAATCAGACGTTTTAAATACAATTCGTCGGCAATCCGGAGGTACATATCCTCCCTTAATTCATTATGGCGGGTGACAAAAGGTTTGGCAGAGGCACCACCGTAGACGGGCTGAAGAACCGGAGTTTCGACCTCAAGAAATCCGTTTTTGTCAAGAAAATGCCTTAATTCGGTTAGAATCTTACTACGGGCAAGAAAGACTTCCCGCGAGTCCGGATTGACAATTAAATCTACGTAGCGCTGACGATAGCGTTCCTCAACGTCGGTTAGGCCGTGAAATTTTTCCGGAAGAGGTCGGAGGTTTTTAGCCAGAATTTGAAATTCGGAAACCCGGATGGTAATTTCACCGGCTTGAGTTTTGAAAACGATACCGGTGGCTGAAATAATATCGCCTAAATCCAGAAGCTTAACCAATTCCATTTTGGCACCGAGGGTATTTTGCTCAAAGAAGAGTTGGATTTTGCCGGTTTTATCGACCAGATCAGCAAAGAGAATTTTGCCGTGTCCCCGAAGAAGCATTAAGCGTCCGGCAACAGTAACAGTTTTGTCGATTTCATTAATTATGTCCCGACACAAGTCCCGTTTCTCTAAATTGGGTTGAGGGTAGGGATCAAGTTTTAGTTTTTTTAGCGCGGTAAGTTTTTGAAGACGAAAATCGGTTAAATCCGACATAACTTATTTTACAGGAACTTTAATTGATTGACACCACTTTGTAGGTTAATTTACCTACGGGCGCTTCGATTTCAAAATTATCATTGACTCTTTTACCAATTAGAGCTTTGCCTAAGGGGGATTGATCGGAAATTTTGTTGGCAGAGGGATCGGCTTCGAATTCGCTAACGACATGAAAGGTTTTTTCGGCTTTACCGGAAACCCGAATTTTGACTTTTGAACCGACACCAACGGTGGTTTTGGAAAAATGACCATTTATAATTTCGGCATTTTCCAAAGCATCCTCAAGAGAGGAAATTTTGGAATTAACCACTTCCAACTCGGCCTTAAGCTGAGAGACCAGAGAGTCCTCTCCGGATTCGTCGGGTTGAGCCACTTCTTCGACCTGACCGATTAGATGATCGGCCTTGACACGAAGATCAGTTAATTCCTGCTGTAATTTTTGGTAACCCTCTTTGGTTAGTTGTTGTTTAGTCATAAAAAAACCCTCTTCGTCAACCAGGCTTTCAATCTTGGGGGAAAGATTAGGCCTTTAACGGGAGAGGCAAATAATATTGGCAGCAAGATCCGCCTTTTTTGTAAGATACAGATCTTTTTTTGCCATAAGAAGTTATGTTAAACTAGAGGAGCATGTTTGTCAAATAAATGCTAGATTTTTTCCGCGCAGTTCCCAAAAAAAGGAAAGTTATAATACGCCGTAGTTACGGTATTATTTTTAGAAATCCCGCACCGACCCAACGAATAATCTTCTATTTTGCTAATTTGTTTTTGGGTCTTTCTTTAGGATATTTAATTTTTCTATATTATCCACTTTTAGACGCTATTTACCGGTATAAAACAGCGAAACCAGAAACAAAAACAGAAGTAATAGATACGCAACTTCAAAACACCGATAAATATATGATCCAAATTCCTAAAATTATGGCTATATCTGAAATAGTGGCCGGGATATCGCCATACGATCAATCCGAATATAAAAAAGTACTAAAAAACGATGTAGTGGCACAGGCTAAAGGAAGTTATCCTCCCGGTAGCGGTAAAGGGAAAACAAATTATATTTTTGCTCATTCAACCAGGCAAGGACTGGATATGGTGGCTAAAAACGCTGTGTTTTATCTATTGGGTGAGCTACAGGCGGGAGATAAAATTTTTATCAGTTATGGCGGGAATGATTTTACCTATCGGGTAATGAGAAAAATGATAGTTTCAGCCAAAGAAATTTCATATTTAAATTATTCCGACCCGGAGAGGGAAACACTGATACTCCAAACCTGCTGGCCAATTGGGACCGATTGGCAGAGATTAATTGTCCTGGCGGAACTTATTTAAGATAGTTAATAGACCGGATAAATTTTAATTGCTTGAGTTCTTCTTTTATACCAAGATAATTAAGGCAATGTTTCATGACTTTGAAGTCATTTAGAAAACCGGAGATGCCGTATTTACAGATTTTGTAATGAGCCCCGACACCATCAAGCAGAACTTTGGCAATTTTATATTTTCCAAAAAATAGTCTGTTCATTTCAGCTTCAACCAAAAAACCATCAACGTAACCGCCGGCAGAAAAGATTTGAGGATATTTTTTTAGTATCCGGCTCCTGTACGCCCTTTCACCGGAATAACAGGCGGAATAACCGGATAATTTAAACGGGAAAAGGATACATTCGATATCACCTATAGTTAGATCATAACCGTGTTTAATAATGGGATTAACCAACAATTGAAGGTGCCGGGGAGTGAAACCAATCAGATCACTGTCAACAAAAACAACAATATTTCCCCGGGAGGCCAAAAGTCCGCGATAAAGGGCTTTGGCTTTGCCTAAATTTTGAGGATGGGTAATTAATTTTATTCCGGAAAGATGAGAAAGAATTTTTTGAGATTTTTTATCAGAGCCATCATCAACAACAATTATTTCAATGACTGAGCGAGATAATTTGAGACTTTTAATTATTGGTAAAATCCGCTTTTCTTCGTTGTAACAGGGAACAATAACCGAAATAGTGTTGGACATGACCTCAAATTATAGCAATTCCTTTTTGATCAACAGACGGCGGTAACGGTTGGCAAAGCGGTGAGCTTCGTTGCGAAGATTTTGAAGAAGCCGGAGGGCAGAAGAAGAGGGCGGCAGATTGATTTCCCGCCAACTAGAACCGGTCTTGATAACGATAGTTTCGGATTTTTTAGCTAAACCAATAATGAGAATGTTTTTAATCTGTAGAGACGCGCGATCGTGCGTCTCTACAAGAGATAATCCGGCCGATATCTGCGGTTTGCCACCATCGACAACTAAAAGGTCAGGAGTCCCCCACTCCGGATGCTGAAGACGACGATACAGAACTTCCTTGATCATAAGTGGATCGTTTGATTGAAATCCCACACTGTGGAGATTGCTTCGTCGAGGACTTCTCGCAATGACGTTCTTTATTTTAAATTGACGGTATTCCGAGTTTTGCAATTTGCCGTCGATGGCGACGGACATGGAGCCGACAAAGTATTTGTTACCGAGTTGGGAGATGTCAAAACATTCGATCCGTGATAATTTTTTGATTTTAAGATAGGGAGAAAGAGTGGTGGCCAGTTCGGAAAGGCTTTGATTTTGACGATCAGTCGAAAGCTCAACGGTGGCAAAAAGAGTCGAGAGAGAATGCCAGCCGGAGACGATGTAATCGAGTGAATCAAGCTGTTTTTTTAAATTTAGAGCCTCTTCAAAATTCTGCAAAGATGAGGCAGTTTTCATTTCTTTTGCTAAAGAGCGGCGTATAAGAGAAAATTTACCGCTTAAAATTTGCTTGATTTTTTTAATAGTTTGTCGATAAGTAATTTCTGATATATTCGGACCGGGACAAAGATTTAGATGGCAGAAAAGGCAGGGTTTGGGACCGTGCTTTTTATTAAAATATGGAAAGATCCGACGGACAGTTTTTAAAAGAGAGGCTACATCCCGGCCGGAAGGGAAAGGGCCAAAAACTTCGGAATTGGCAGGCAGTGAGGAGGCGTGGGTAGAGTAAACAAGAGGCAAAATATCCTTGGTGATGACAATATAGAGATAAGAACGATCATCGCGGAGAGCAGAATTATATTTGGGAAGATGTTTTTTGATGAGGGAGGCTTCGAGAATCAGAGCTTCAATTTCAGAGTTAACCACCCGGGTTTCAATAGAGTCAATTTGGGCTACCAGAGTTTTGGTTTTGGGACCGAGAGCGTCGTCTCTTTGAAAATACTGGGTAACCCTTTTTTTTAAGTTTATGGCTTTGCCAACATAAATTATTTCACCGACTCTGTTTCGATAAATATAAACTCCGGGAAAGTTAGGAAGATTTTTTAGATTGACCATGAAGACTTTTTAAATATTGACCGGTGTAGGAACGGGGAGAGGCGATAATGGCGGCCACAGTACCGGCGGCAACGACTTCCCCGCCCCGGTGACCACCGTCGGGGCCGAGATCAATAATCCAATCGGCATTTTTAATAACATCCAAATTATGCTCAATAACCACCACCGTATTGCCCATATCAACTAAACGCCGCAACACTTTAATTAATTTATCAATGTCGTAAAAGTGAAGACCGGTGGTGGGCTCATCCAGAATATAAAGAATCCGGCCGTTGATTTTTTTGACTAATTCCCGGCTGATTTTAAGCCGCTGGGATTCACCGCCGGAAAGAGTATTGCTGGGTTGACCTAATTTTAGATAACCAAGACCGACTTCCTGAATGGTATTAATTTTGCGCCTAAGTGAGGAGATGTTTTTGAAAAAGTCAGCAGCGTCGTCAAAAGTTAAATTTAATATATCGGCGATATTTTTGTTTTTATAAGTAACTTCAAGAGTGTCATCTTTGAAACGGGTGCCGTGACATTGGTCACAAGTAACGTAAATATCAGCTAAGAATTGCATTTCAATTTTGATTTGCCCCTGTCCTTCGCAGGCTTCGCAACGGCCGTTTTTGACATTAAAAGAAAAGCGGCCGGGACCAAAACCGCGGATTTTGGACTCGGTGGTTTGGGCCATTAACTCCCTTATATCATCAAAGACCTTGGTGTAGGTGGCGGGGTTGCTCCGCGGCGTACGGCCAATCGGTGATTGGTCAACCAATAAAACATCATTGACATATTCGCAGCCGGTAATAGTGTCATATTGGCCAATAGTTCCATAATAAGCGCCAAGGGTGGCTTTGCGGACACCGCCGAAGAGAGTGTCGTGGACCAGAGTTGATTTACCGGAACCGGAGACGCCGGTAACGCAAACGAGCTGGTGAAGAGGAAAATCAACGTTGATATTTTTTAGATTCCATTGGCGGCAATTAGTGATAGTGATTTTTTGGTTGTTGTTTATGTTGGGTAGAGACGTTGCATGCAACGTCTCTACGTGGGAACTTATCTGTTTTTTACCCGATAGATATTGGCCGGTTAACGATTTCTTACTTTTTAAAATTTGGCTGTAGGTGCCGAAGGCGACAATTTCGCCGCCCTTATTACCGGCTAAGGAGCCAAAATCAACAATGTAGTCGGCATTTTTAATTACCGAAGCATCATGCTCGACAACCACGACAGTATTGCCTAAAGATTCGAGTTTTTTGAGAGTGGCTATTAGCCGATTATTGTCGCGGGGGTGAAGACCGATGGTGGGTTCATCTAAAATATAGAGGACGCCGGTGAGACCGGTGCCGATTTGGGAGGCTAAGCGAATCCGCTGGGACTCGCCGGAGGAAAGGGTGCCGGCTTCCCGATCAAGCGAGAGATAATCCAAGCCGACAGCCAATAAAAATTCGAGACGCGAATGAATTTCCCTTTCAATCGGCTTTAAAATTTCTTTTTCCTTGGGGTTGGCTAGGGCCTGACCTAAATTGTTTAACCACGAAAATAAATCATCAATCGGGAAGAGACAGATTTGATAAATATTTTTTGACAAGATATGGACAGAGAGAGCTTCGGGATTGAGACGGGCGCCGTTACAAGTGAGACACTGTTTTTTGATCATGAATTGCTCCAGTTCCTCCCGAACAGTATCGGGAGTGGCGGGATTGAAATAACGGGATTCAAGATATTGAGCTTTCCATTCGGGAATTTTACTGCGGTCAATTTGGTACTTGGAACCTAAACCATGGCAGTCAAGACAGGCACCGGAGGGAGAATTAAAAGAAAAAAGGCGGGGTTCGAGAGCAGGTATGGACAAATTACAAACAGGACAGGCGTAGTTTTCGGAATAGAGAGTATCGGCTATATTTTTGGGGGCTTCGGGAAAATCAAAATCAGAATCGGTGACTTTACCAAAAATACATAAGCCGTTGCTGAATTTCAGCGCTTGTTCGACGCTGTCAGTGAGCCTTGAAATAAGACCGGTTTCGTCATTTTTGAGGGACTCTCCGGTGACTGAAATCCGGTCACAAACAACGTCAAGATTATGCTTGTTGGTTTTAGTCAAACCGAAGTCAGAATAAAGATCAATGATTTTGCCGTCAGCACGGATATATTTGAAGGCCTGTTTTTTGAGGTTGTCTAAAAGGCCGCGAAAATCGCCGGCCTTTTCCCTAATAAGCGGTGACATGATTAAAAATCGGTAGGAGGCGACAAAAGTTTCCAATTTAACCGTATCTAAAATTTGGGTGACAATTTGTTTGACCGTTTGGGGAATGACTTCCCGGCCGCAGTTGGGACAATGAGGGTGGCCAATACGGGCAAAAAGCAAGCGAAGATAATCATAAATTTCGGTAACGGTACCGACGGTGGAACGGGGGTTGTGGGAAATAGCTTTTTGATTGATGGCAATAGCCGGCGATAAACCCTCAATTAAATCAACATCGGGACGCTTGAGACCGCCTAAAAATTGACGGGCATAGGAGGAAAGTGATTCGACATAGCGGCGCTGGCCTTCGGCAAAGAGAGTGTCAAAGGCCATGGAGGATTTGCCGGAACCGGAGACACCGGTAAAGACGACAAATTTATTTTTGGGAATGGCGAAGGAAACGTTTTTGAGATTGTTTTCCCGGGCGCCTTTGACAATGATTTTATCGAGCATATTAAACCCCTCTGTCCTCCCGCCTCTGGCGAGGCAAGTCGGACATCTCCCTTTGAAGAAAGGGAGAAATACATAATTAGGACCATTGTTTATTATAGACTAAAATATTCGGTTTGTCTTCGGGTTTTATCTTTCAATACGAATGTCGCTGATCCAAATGTTTTTAGGTTGAGTCAATAAAAAGACGATAACTTCGGCCAGATCAGTAGGATTAGTAAAAGTTTGATAGGGGACGGCAACATCACCAGCTTTGGCAAACATTAAAGTATTTATGCCGCCCTGATAGACACCGGCTACCTTGACCGAGCTTTCTTTTAAATCAAGTTTTAAAACTTCTGTGAATCCATAAACTCCAAATTTGGCAGCGCAATAAACACTTTGTCCCAGTCCGGCGACTACTCCTGAACGGGAGGAAACATTAATAATAGCCGATTCGGTTTGAGCTTTGAGACTGGGGATAAATCTTTTGGTAATTTTAATAATTGCTGTCAGGTCGGTGCTAATGACATCGTCAACAACCTGATCATCAATGTTTTCGACAGAGTCTTTTTTTTGCCAAATACCGGCGATATTTAAGAGGGCATGAATATCGGGGAATTCTCTTAATATATCTTGGGTAGTTTTAATAATTTGCTTCCCATCTCTAAGGTCACAACTAAAAAATTTAATATTTAAATCTTTAATTTTTTCTTGATTCCGGCCAATAACAATAACGTTGGCCTCTTTGGTTATTAATTTTTTAACCACTTCCAGACCGATACCGTCGGTGCCGCCGGTGATAACAATGTTTTTGTTTTTGATATTCATAGTTTATTTTATAACACTTCGACTTCTCTTATTTTATCCCTGATTTTGATGGCTAATTCGAAGTCGAGAACAAAGGCAGCGGTACGCATTTCTTTGCGAAGTTTTTTAATGTGAGTCTGGCGCATGGTGGGAGTCAGAGAGGAAATATCGAGATCCAGAAGAGGCGAAACGGCAATATCCTTGACCGGATTTTCGATGAGGCGAGGACGGATGGATTTGATAATAGAAGTCGGGATAAGGTGGTGATCCTGATTATATTTTAGCTGAATAATACGCCGCCGATTTACCTCGGAAATGGCTCCTCTCATGGCGTCAGAAACGGTATCAGCATAGAGAATCACCTGACCGTTGAGGTGGCGGGAAGCCCGGCCCATGATTTGGATGAGGGAGGAACGGGAGCGCAGAAATCCCGGCAATCCGGCATCAAGAATGGCGACCAGCGAGACTTCAGGCAGATCCAAACCTTCGCGTAATAAATTTATTCCAACTAAAACATCAAAATCACCACCGCGGAGCTTATCCAAGATGTCACTCCGATCCAAAGTTTCGATATCGGCGTGAAGATAGGCTGTTTTAAAAGTTTTTGACAGAAAGCCGGATAATTCTTCGGCCATTTTTTTGGTCAGAGTTAAAACCAGAGTCCGCTCTTGGTGATCAACTCTTTTTTGAATTTCGGAAATTAAGTCAGGAATTTGACCGGTGGAAGGTTTGACGGTAACCGGTGGATCAATTAAGCCGGTGGGGCGGATGATTTGTTCAATGATCTTGGGTTCCGCATCAAGTGCGGAATGACGGGTGTCATTAATTTCAAACGGAGCCGGGGTAGCGGAGGCGTAAATTACTTTGGGGATACGGGAGTAAAATTCCGCCCATTTTAAAGGCCGGTTATCGAAGGCACTAAGGAGTCTAAAACCGAAATTAACCAAATTGGTTTTGCGGGAGAGGTCGCCCAAAAACATGCCGCCGATTTGGGGAACGGTGACATGAGACTCGTCGATAACGGTTAAAAAATTGTCACCCCAGAGGTGATGAAAATAATCAACCAGAGTGTAGGGCGGAGAACCGGCAATTCTCTCCGGTTCGAAATAAATGGAATAATTTTCGATACCATTGACATAGCCTAATTCGGAAAGCATTTCTAAATCGTATTCGACCCGCTGTTCCAGCCGATGGGCTTCAAGAATTTTATTTTGTGATTTGAAAATGGTCATCTGTTTTTGGCAGTCAGAGCGGATTTTTTTGAATATTGTCTTAAGATCGGCACCCTGCCCGCCAACAAATTGCTTGGCGGGATATAAAATAAAATCCGACAAATTAAATTCGGTACCGGAAAAAGGATTTCTTTGGATTATTTTTTTAATTTTATTGGCGGTATCAAAATCCAGGGCAATTAACCAATCAGCATAGGCCGGCCAGATTTCGACAGTATCACCCCTAACCCGAAACTGAGCTCTTTTAAATTCCATTTCGGAGCGAGTGTAATAGAGAGAAACTAAGGATTCAAACAGAGTCCGGCGGTTCCACAAGTCCCCTATTTTTAAATTTAAGGTTCTCCCGGAAAAATTACGGGGGTCACCGACATTGTAAATACAGGAAACGGAGGCAATGACGATATTGTCAGGACCGGAAAATAAATTGGAGGTGGTTTCGAGGCGGAGTTTGTCAATAAGATCGTTAATTTCCACTTCTTTAGCAATGTAGGTGTCTGAAGCAGGTAAATAAGATTCGGGTTGATAATAATCGTAGTAGGAGACAAAATAGGAAACTTTATTTTTGGGAAACAATTCTTTAAATTCCTGATAAAGTTGGCCGGCCAGAGTTTTGTTGTGGGAAATAATCAGAGTCGGTAATTGAGTCTTTTGAATAACATTGGCAATAGTAAAAGTTTTGCCGGAGCCGGTGACACCCAAAAGAACCTGTTTGTTGTGACCAGCATTAAGATTGGAAACCAATTTATCAATGGCTGCCGGTTGATCACCGGCGGGAATCATGTCGGAGATTAATTCAAAAGGCATAAATGAATTTTATCATTGGATTCGGGTATTGCCCGCCTGCCGGCAGGCAGGTTCGGGTGATCAATATTTTGTGTTAAATTTATTTATGCTTACTAAGATTTGGAGCGCGGCTAATTACGGACTGAAGGCAGTGGAAATAGAGGTGGAAGTCAATGTAGCCGAAAAAGGATTTCCGTCGTTTAATATCGTCGGACTACAGAGTAAATCAGGCGAGGAAGCCAAAGAGAGAGTTAAAACTGCTATTGTCAATTCCGATTTTGAGTTCCCCAATGCTAAAATTACCATAAATTTGGCACCGGCGGATTTACCTAAAGACGGGTCATTTTTCGATCTACCCTTAGCATTAGGAATATTGTCGTCGGCAGGGGCAGTAAATAAAATTGAAGAAAAGTCATACTTCTTTGGGGAAGTGTCGCTGGACGGGTCACTGCGTCATACCCGGGGAGTATTTTTGTTGGCAATTTTAGCTAAAGAAAACGGAATTAAAAATATATATGTCCCGAGAGAGTGTGCCAATGAGGCGGCGGTAATTGAAGGAATAAAAGTTTTCCCGGTGGCTAATATAACTGAAGTAGTGCGGCACTTAAACGGCCAAAAAGAAATTATTCCGTTAAAGACAATTATTGAGAGTGAATTGGAATATTGCGGTCCGGAATTTGATTTTGCTGAAGTCTTGGGACAGGAGTTTGCTAAAAGAGCCATGGAAATTGCCGCGGCCGGAGGACACAATTTATTTATGGTGGGTCCGCCCGGATCAGGGAAAACCATGTTATCCCGGGCGGTACCTGGGATTTTACCACCGTTATCGGAGGCGGAAAGTCTGGAGGTAACCAAAATTTATTCGATTACCGGAAATATTCCGGCCGGTGGATCACTAATTCGTCAACGGCCGTTTCGGAGTCCCCACCATAGTACTTCGTTAGTCGGCTTAATCGGCGGTGGCAGTAATCCCAGACCCGGAGAAATTTCCATGGCTCACCGGGGAGTGTTGTTTTTGGATGAGTTTCCTGAATTTACCCGGGGAGCACTGGAGTCACTGCGACAACCATTAGAGGATGGATTTGTGACAGTGTCGCGGGCCGCCGGCAGTGTCCAGTTTCCGGCTCAATTTATGCTGATTGCCGCCAGTAATCCCTGTCCGTGTGGATACCTGGGAGATGAGAAAAAAGAGTGTAAGTGTTCCCTGCATCAAATTATGAATTATCAGCGGAAACTGTCGGGGCCGGTAATGGACCGGATTGATTTGCATTTGACGGTACCATCAGTAGATGTCAATAAATTGATGATTGATAAGGACAAATATGTGGGTGAAAAGTCAGTAGCAATCAGAAAGCGGGTGATAGCCGCCCGAAGGATTCAGCAGGAAAGGTTTAAAGGACTTAAAAATATTCACAGCAATTCGGATATGAAAAACAAACATCTTAAGGAATATGCCCAATTTTCCGACCCGGCTAATTTACTTTTAAAACAGGCGGTCAATAAATTTTCGCTGTCAGCCAGAACTTATTTTCGATTAATTAAAGTGGCCAGAACCATTGCTGATTTGGACAAAAAAGAAGTGATAACTGACGCTCATATCGCTGAGGCATTACAGTTTCGGATTAAAACGGACCTATGAAATATGAGAATTATAATAAAGGAAGAGCCGGTGAGACGATGGCTCTGGATTATTTATTAAAAAAGGGCTATGTTTTAGTAGAACAAAATTATGAAAATAAGTTGGGAGAAATTGATCTAATTATGACTGATAAAGAATGGCTCGTCTTTGTGGAAGTGAAATATAAAACCGATGACTATCTTGGGCTACCGGAAGAGATGGTTGACAAAAGGAAAATAGGCCGAGTAAAAAGAGTCGCTGAAGGTTATGTGTTTTTGCAAAAACCAAGACAAACCAAATATCGAATCGATGCGGTCTGCATTTTAGGAAAGGAAATAAGACATTATGAAAATATTTAAAGACTGGCCGATTAGGATTATAGAAAGAAAGGATTTTCCGGAGCAGCTAATTAAGGTAAGGGGCTGTCCTAAAAAATTATATTATCGAGGTAGCTGGGATAATGAAATTTTTGCTAAATCACTGGCGATAGTAGGCAGCCGGAGGATGAGTCAATATGGGTTGGCGGCCATTAAAAAACTGGTGCCGGATCTGGTGGCTAATGGGTTTACCATAATTTCCGGTTTTATGTATGGGGTGGACATGGCATCGCACCGCGAAACGCTGGAGTGCGGAGGTAAAACAGCAGCTATATTGGGTGGTGGTTTAGACATTATTTCACCGCCGGAAAATGAAACGATTTATTTAAGAATACTGGAAAATAGTGGTTTAATTGTCTCTGAATATGAAGCCGATTTTATGCCGACAGTCTGGACTTTTCCCCAACGGGATCGGATAGTGGCCGGACTGGCCTCTTTGGGAACACTGGTAATTGAGGCCGGTTTAAAATCGGGGTCGCTAATTACTTCAAGATTTACTCAGGAACAGGGAAAAAAATTGTTTGCCATTCCCGGACCGATTAATTCAACCTTAAGTCAGGGTATCTATTTTTTGATAAAAGAAAAAGGAGCGAAAATCGTGACTGACAGTAGTGATATTACCAATCAAAAAATTAAGGGTAATCAAATGATAATTGAATATGGTGATTCCTTAGAAAAGAAGATATTAGAGCTTTTGGGAATTGAAGCATTAACGACCGATGAACTTTGTAAAAAACTAGAAAAAAATGTATCGACTATCAGCCAAAAAATGACCGTAATGAGTATGGGCAATAAAGTCAATGAAAGTTTGGGAAAGTGGCGGCTTTATAAATAAGGGGCCCAGTTGGCAATAGGGGCGACGTTACCGGCGACAAAGTTAAGTGCAAAAAGAAAGGCGGCCGGAACTAAAAGTAGAAAAATTAGCTGGAAAGATTTTTTGGTCAAATACCGACCGAAAGCCAAAATAATAAAAGGGTAAACCGGGGCGGTATAGCGGCTGATATCACGGTGGCCGACAAAGACAGTGGCCAGAGTAAATAAAAGCGGAAAGATAAAACTGATTTTTAGTTTAAAACGACGATATAGAATTAAGAGGGCCATATAAGAAAGGCCAAAAATGTAGATGACATCCTCAAGCCAGATGGTGTTGACCCAAGTATTTCGGCTGAGGAAAACTGAATAAGGAATTAGACTTAAATGAATATTGTCACCGCTATGAAAATAAGCCCAAAAGTTACCGGTCTGCCATTGATAGAGGTAAAAAATAAGTAAAACTGACAGCGGAGAAAGTAGGTACCAAATATATTTAGATAAATTTAATTTTTTAGTTTTTATAAAAGTAATAAGCCAATGACAGAAAAAGGCGACAAATAAAAGAATTCCCGGGCTTTTGAATGTTTGGGCAGCGGTAGCAAAGAGGGCGGAAACAAAATACTTTTTTTGTTTAAAAAAATAAAGAGAGGCCAGAATTGAACCGATAAACCAACTTTCGGGAGCACCAATGAGGCGGAGAACAAAGAGACGGGCGGGAAAGAAGATTGAGATAAGAGTTAAGATATATGTTTTGTGGGGAGAAAAGAAAAGAGAAAAATACAAATATGAGAAGGTCGTCAAAAAAAGTGAACCTAAAAGGGTAACTAAAAGCATGGCTCGGGGGCCACTTAATAGTCCCGGTTGAAAAATATTAATTAGAGCGGAAAACCCAGGGAAATGGGCCGGATAATATTCAAGAGGTTGGGGTAAGGAAAATTTATTCCGAATACAGTCGGGACGGTAGCCGCATTTACTGATGGCTAGATAATTGGGGCCGTCGTAGTTGGCCCAAATAGTTTCCATGGAGACATGGCCCATACCAATACGACCGGGAATGTCGAAATAGAAAGAGGCCCAAAACAGGAGAGTCGAAAAAAGAGTCAGACTTAAAAGAAGAAATAGGTGGCGAATTTTGGTAGAATTCATCAGTTTATTTTACAACATATTAAGGCCCCATCGTCTAGCCCGGTTAGGACGGCAGGTTCTCATCCTGTTAACAGCGGTTCAAATCCGCTTGGGGTCACATATGAAAATTAAAAATCCAAAATTACAGACGACCGATGAAATGGTGGTCTCACTTCTTAGCAATACTAATAGCCGCTTAATCACCACTGTTGATGGTTTTAATAAAAAAACCGAAAAACAGGAAAATCTAATGTTGGCTTTTGCCCAGATTATCCTAGCATTGAGTTATTGAAGGACACCAAGCATCAGGGTCAAACCAACGATAGCATGGAGAACCATAACAGTAAAAATATTTCGGAAACGGAGGAAAGAAACAGCTGCATATATCCCAAAAAAGAAACTGCCAATGGTAAGAAGAATATTTCCAAAGGGCCAGTGGGCATAAGCAAAGATTAAAGAGGAGATAATAATCAGAAAATATCTTTTTGAGGAAAATGACTTAAGCCGATGGATAACATAGGAACGAAAAACTATCTCCTGAACCGGTACGGAGATAAAAACATAAGCTAACATTCTTAAAATAATCGATGATATTGTCCCCTGGTCAATCCCAAGATCAAAAATTGTTGTCCAAAGAGAATAAACTAAAAAAAGGGAAATAAGATATAGAATGAGGGTGGGGGTGGCAACACCAATTGATTTGACAAAGTTTTCTGTCTGTAAACCCAGCTGGCGGGTAGGGAAACCGGTAAATTTTAGAATAAAGACAAGATAGAAAATGGAGACAAGATATACCGTCAGGCGAATTTGATAATTTTGGTGGGTAAATAATCCGCGGTTGAGGGTGATAAGAACCAACAAAAGCAACTCTGCTAAAAAATAGTATTTATTGGCAACTAGTTTTTTAAGCATGGGTTAAATTATAATTGAGCAATGAAATTATATCTAGTCCGTCACGGACAAACGATTGATGCTGAAAACAATATAAAACAAAGAACGAATTCAAATTTGTCGGAAACCGGCAAAGTACAGGCTAAAAGAACCGGAAGATTAATAAAGGATAAAGGAATAGATGTAATAATTTCGAGTCCTTGGACTAGAGCAGTCGAAACAGCTAAAATAATTAATGTGGCTTTAAAAAAAAACGTAATTTTCGACGAAATGTACAGGGAAAAACTGCAATCAGTAAAACTAAGCGGAAAAAGTTATCAGGATAGTGAAGCTATTAGATATGAAAAGGAACACGAGAAATATTTTTGTGATCCTCGGTGGAAATTTGACAAGACGGGCGAATCAATGATTGAGACCCTTAAGAGAGCAAAAAAAACTGAAAAGATGTTGGTTTCTAAATACTTTGATAAAACGGTGTTGATAGTTTCTCATGCTGATTTTTTGAGATGTTTAATAACTCACCTAATAATCGGTGATAATTTTGATTCAAAGGAGTTTAAAAGTTTTTTCCGGGGTTTAAGTTTCAAAAACGGCGGGATTTTTTATTTACATTTTGACGAAAAAAGATCAATTTGGAGACTGGGTAATTTTGATTAGGAAATAATTTTAAGAAGATGGTCAAGGAGGGCTTCGCCACCCAAGTGCTCGCCTTCAATTCCATAATCATCGGTGTTTAAATTGTCCGAATCAGTGGAGATATTTAATATTTCGGAGGTGACCGAATCGCGGTCATTGATGCCATTACCAACAACCATGACTTCAGTGGGGCTAAGTTTCATTAGGGAAATAAGTTTTTTGAGAGCGTTAATTTTGGTGAATTTTTGGGGATTGATATCATAGGCCTCCAGATTCCACCAACAGTAAAACCGATTTTCCGGATCAGATTCCTGGACGATTTGGGGAACTTCGGGAACTTCACTATGGCAATGAAGGGTGGTTAAAAACTGTTTGGGCTCAAAACCCTTGACCCGGGGGTCACCGATGAGTTTACCCAGATTTGCACGTATTTTTTTTATGGTCTCAAGCTCATTACTATCCAACACCTCGGTCTGAACATGAAAACCAGAGCCAGTTAAAAAAGCCCCGATTTCAGAAATCAGAGTGACATTGTTCCACAATATGTCCTGATAAATTTGGCTAAGATAGAGAGAACTCCGGCCGCTGTTGATGACAATATGAAAACGTTTTTTTAGAATTTTAAGTTTGTCTAATACTGCGGGAGAAAGGAAATTTGTTTTTTGGGAAAAACTTCCATCTGTCGACTGATTAATGTCAGTCCCCTTTTTGACCAAGACCCCATCACTGTCAAAGGAAATGAGTTTAATATGGGAAATTTGATCTGAGGTGAGGTCGGAAATAGATTTCATTGATTAATTTTAACATAATTTACCCCATTGACACGTCTATATTATGGGTTATAATTTCAACATAAACCGCTTAATCGGAGTCGCGATCCGAGAGGTGATCTCAAAAATGAGATACAGAGGCAAACTGTATGGTCCAGAGGACCACCAGAAGACTGGAAGAAAGCAAAGCGTGTCGGCAACGGAGCGCTGAATTTAATGAGAGTTTCTCAATATTTCAGTAGCATCCGCCGTAGAGGCGGATTTTTATTGAGAAACTAAAAAAGGGTGGTACCGTCCCGATAGTCATCGGGGCCCCTTGATTCTGGTTTTTTGACCAGTGTCGAAGGGGCTTTTTTGTTGAAAAAAATATATGGATAAAAAAGAATTTATTCAAAAACAAAAATCTGATTTAGAAAGATCGATCTGGACACCAGAGATGTTTGCGCGATATTCATTCGAGTTGTCGCCGGATGTGCCAGTATTTACCGCTGAACAAAAGGCAGAAATTCAATGGATTAATCATATTATTTTTAGCGCCAGTGGCGGTTACCTTCATGGATCCCTAAAAATGTACAAGGACTTAAAGGACAGTGAAAAATTACGAAATGACCCTACGGGTCGTAATATTTGGAAAGCTTTAAATAATGGAATTAGTAAACACGAATTAGTGATTGAAACAATGACCAACGGTGATGTAACAGCAGAGTACTTCGATCTTTACAAAAGTGATCAATTGCCAAAAATGGTTTCTCCGCCGGCGTTAATTGCTGCCAAATTTACGGAGGTTGTTTCAAAATCAAGTCAAAGCACTGAAAATTTAATAATTGTAGGCCACGGTTGTGCGCTAGAAGCATTTGCCTATTATCAGGAGATATTTGAGCCAGCATTCCCCTTTTCAAAAGAGTTAGGGTACGGCGACTGGCTCTGGCTTAGAAGAAAAGTTATTAATTGAGATAAAATAGGTATATGAAATTCAAAGTTGACAATGCGGTGTTTGATAAATTTCCAACAATGGTGGAGGTGGTGCCAATTATTTACGGCTTCGACGCTAATAAATATAGAGAGGAGTCGGCTAAGTTTCTTAATAATATTGAAAACGAGTTTTTAAAGAACACGCAGAAAAACACGTGGAAAAATGATAAGAGGGTTATTGACTACCGAAGGGTGTTTAAGGATTTTGGAGCAGTTGAGGGAGCCGAGCCATCACACGTGGCTTTAACCAAAAGACTATTAGAAGGATCAAAACTACCAGACATTAACTCGATTGTTAATATCTACAATGCTTTTAGCATCAAGTACTTAACCCCATTTGGTGGCGAAAACCTTGACCAGGCATGTGGTGATTTGACCCTAACACTAGCCAAAGGCGGAGAAAGATGGATAGCGATTGGAGGGACAAAAAGTAAACCAGCTTTCGCGGGCGAACTGATTTGGCGAGACGACCTGGATGTGACCTGTCGAAGCTGGAATTGGCGACAGTGTGAAAGAACTAAACTGATACTGGAATCAAAAAATGGCTATTTTGTGATGGACGGGTTTGAGAGTAATAAAGAGAAGCTTTTAAAAATTGCAAAAGAATTTGTTGGTTATGTGACTGAAAACCTTGGTGGAAATGATGTGATTTTAATACTTGATAAGAATAATCCGGAAGCTGAAATTGATTTTGAATCAAAAAAGCTATCTGACTTTGAAGTTAAGAAAATTGAAAGAAAAGCAGTGGAGAAAAAATATTATTTTTTGGCTAAGATAATACACGATAAGGCGGGAGTGCCAATAACTCACCCAGCCGAAAATTTTGGTGATTTTGCCGTCAGAGGGAACGTTGATGTAACCGGACTCGATATTATAGAAAAAGTGGATAAGGTGGCCGGGTTTACTAACATGTGGATTAAGCCAGGGGCATTAATAAAAGAAGCAGAAAAAATTCTAAATGGAGAATTTAGAAAGGAGTTAAAAGAGAAAGGCAGGGGAAAAACGATGGTGATTGATTACAGTGCTCCGAATATTGCCAAACCTTTTGGAATCGGCCATTTGCGGTCAACCAATATCGGCCAGGCTCTGTACAATATTTACCAAAATTTGGGCTGGAGCTGTATTGGAGACAATCATTTGGGAGACTGGGGTACCCAATTTGGCAAAATGATTACTGCTATTAAACATTGGGGGGTGGAAACTTCAATTGAAGGTTTGGAAAAACTTTATGTGAAATTTCATGATGAAGCTGAAAAGAATAAAACATTGGAAGATGAGGCCAGAGTCTGGTTTGCCAAATTGGAAACAGGAGATAGTGAGGCTAAAAAAATCTGGCAGGAATGTGTTGACATATCTTTGGTTGAATTTAACCGGGTTTATGAAATGTTGGGAGTCACTATTGATAACGCCTATGGTGAGGCATTTTATTTACCAATGCTGACGGAGGTAATATCGGAAATGAAGGCTAAGGGTTTAACTAAGGAATCGGAGGGTGCACTGATTGTAGAGCTTGAAGGTTTGCTGCCGGCAATGCTTCTAAAATCCGACGGAGCTACTACTTACTTTACCCGGGATATGGCCACAGTTAAGTTTAGGAAAGAAAAATGGAATCCTGATTTAGTTATTTATGAGGTGGGATCGGAACAAAATCTGTATTTTAAACAGGTGTTTGCGGCGGCTAAATTGATGGGATGGGGAGACTCTTTTGTCCATATTGGTCATGGTTTGATCCGCCGGAAAGAAGGTAAATTTTCTACCCGAAAAGGTGACACCATTCATTTGGCAGAAGTAATTGAGACGGCTAAGAAGCAGGCGAAATTGATTGCACCGGCCAACACCGAAGTCGAAATTGAGGCAGTAGCCATCGGGGCGATTAAATTTAATGATTTAGCGGCCGATCCGAAGCGGGATATTATTTTTGACTGGGATAAGGTGATGAGCATGGAGGGAAATAGCGGACCTTACCTACAATATACTTATGCCAGATGCCGGAGCGTTTTGGCAAAAGCTAAAACTAATTACGAATTTCAAATTACGAATTACGAATTTAATGAGGAAGAAAAGGCACTGTTGCGGTATTTTTATCAATATGGGGAAAAAATAATTGAGGCGGCGGAGAGATTCTGTCCGGCGGTATTGGCTGAATATCTGTTAAATTTAGCCCGAAAGTACAATGAGTTTTACGGTAAACACCGGATTATTGGTGAATCCGAAGAAAGTCAGCGTCTATTTTTAACCGAAGTAACGGCAAAAATAATTAAAGACGGATTGACAATATTGGGGATAAGGACATTGGAAAAGATGTAGATGATGTGATATATTTCAACTGATATGAGTGAAGCTGCAAGTATGAGAAAAGAGCTGGTGGTTAATTTTAGGAGTATGTTGGCAGGTGGAGTACAAGTGTCTGAACTACTTGCTCGTGGTTTTGCCCCTGATTTGGTTGAGGCGGCAGCGACTGGAGTTAGGTTGGTTGAAATTGAGAGGCGAAATAGTCAAATGCCACCGGCAATAAGAACTACAGCAGTGGGGGAAAGTTTGACTATTTTGTAAAAATCTTTTTGTAGATTTCGGAATAATGGGAGACGGGGACAAACTTAATACTTTTTTTAACTTCAGTGGGAATCTCGACAAGTGACTTTTGATTATCTTTGGGAATAAAGACGGTGGTTAAGCCGGCGCGATGAGCGGCAATAGATTTTTCCTTGAGGCCGCCGATTTCCAGAATGTTACCACGGAGGGTGATTTCACCGGTCATGCCGACATGGCGGGGAACCGGATGATTTTTTAGAGCGGAAACCAAAGCGGTGGTAATGGCTCCGCCGGCACTGGGGCCATCTTTGGGAGTGGCACCTTCGGGAACGTGAATGTGAATATCGATTTTGTGAAAATCGACTTTAATCCCCCACCCTCTGGCTTGGGAGCGGACAAAGGAGAGAGCCGCCTGGCAGGATTCTTTCATGACAGAGCCAAGCTTGCCGGTGAGAGTTAATTGACCTTTACCGGGCATAATATTGACTTCAATAAAGAGAATATCACCGCCGACAGCTGTCCAGGCCAGACCGGTGCTGACGCCGACTTCATCTTTTTTACCCTTGAGTTGGGAAGAAAACTTTTCCGGACCTAAAAATTTTCGAAGTAGGGGGCGATCGTTGACATCGACTTTTTTAAAGTTTCCGGCCACAATTTTTTTGGCAGCTTTACGAAAAATAGTAGCAATGGTTCTTTCCAAATGACGAACTCCGGCTTCACGGGTATATTTATCGATGAGATAACGGAGAGTATCAGGTTTAAATGGAGAAATTTGACCGGCTTTTAAACCGTTGGCATTTAATTCTTTTTTGATTAGATATTGATCAGCAATATGATATTTTTCCTCCTGGGTGTAGCCGGAAAAATTAATAATTTCCAAACGGTCGCGAAGAGCATAGGGAATAGTTGAAGTGTCGTTGCCGGTTAAGATAAAAAATACTTTGGAAAGATCAAGAGGAAAGTCAAGGTAGTGGTCGGTAAAATCATTGTTTTGTTCGGGATCGAGAGCTTCCAACAGAGCGGCACTGGGATCACCCCGGTAATCAGCACCAATTTTATCAACTTCATCGAGCATAAAAACAGGATTCATGGACCCGGCATCTTTGATGCCGTTAACAATCCGACCGGCCATAGCTCCGACATAAGTCCGGCGATGGCCACGGATTTCGGCTTCGTCCCGAATCCCTCCAAGAGAAGCCCGGACAAAGTGACGGCCTAAGGCCCGGGCAATGGAACGACCAAGAGAAGTTTTGCCGACTCCCGGAGGACCGATAAAACAGAGAATATTGGCGGTTTGGGTGGAATCTTTTGATTCTTTTTTTAGTTTCAAAACCGATAAATACTCCAGGATTCTTTCTTTGACTTCTTTTAGTCCATAATGGTCATGGTTTAAAATATTTTCTGATTTTTTGACCGATAAATCAGATTTGTCATATTTACCCCAGGGTAGTTCAACAACAACCTCCAGATAGGTCCGGATATAGCTACTTTCGGGGGACATTGGTCCCATCTGTGACAAACGTTTAAATTCCTTAAGAACTTTCTTTTTGATATCGGGGGACATTTTAATTTTTTTGAGCTTATTCTCCAATTCGCCGAACTCACTGTCTTCGGATTTACTACCCAGCTTTTTTAGTTCCTGCTCGATTTGGTGTTTACGTTCTTCCAAAACATTCCGTTTCATGGCGGAATTGAATTTTTCCTGAGTTTTTTCCTCAATACTCCGTTCCAAATCAGCTACTTTCATTTCTCGGATTAAATATTCGGTGGCGATTTTCAAACGTTCCGAGATCAGCAAGGTTTCCAGAAGTTTTTGTTTCTCGGGAAGCTTGGCCTCGACGGAAAAAGAAACCTGATCAGCCAAATCAGATGAAGAGACTCCGGTAGATAATTGCATCATGGCCGGAAGATCAAATTGACGACCAATCGAAAAAGCTTTTTTTAGCTGGGAAAGAAGAGCTTCGGCTGATTGCTGAATAGAGGCGGCGGGTTCAGCAACAATGGGAGTATCAGTATATTCGGCCATGATAAAAGGCTCGGTTTGAGTAAAACCCAGAATGTTGACCCGGGAAAGGCCTTTGACAATGGCGTGAAGAGAACCGTCAGTCTGTAAAATATGTTCGATACGGGCTAAAACCGCAACGGTATAAATGTCTTTTAGGTCAGGTTTATCAACCCCCTGATCCTGCTGAGCCGTGATAAGGACTAAACGGTTGTGTTTGTCGTAGGCCTCCAAAAGCGAATTACTGGATTCTTTACGGCCAAAAAAGAGGGAGGTTTCCACTGATGGAAATAAAACAACATTACGAAGGGGAATTAAGGGTAAAAACTTTTTCTCATCGGGCATATTTAGCAGTCTAACACTAGGGGTGCTAAGTGTCAATGAAGAAAGTAGGGTAAAATAGGCCAATGAAATACGGAAAAGTAGCAATAGTGGGACGACCGAATACCGGCAAGTCAACGCTTCTTAACGCCATCATGAACCAAAAGGTGGCGATCACCTCTCCTCTACCCCAGACCACCCGCCGGAGCCAGGCAGTGGTTTATTCGGATGAGAGAGGGAAAATTATGTTTGTGGATACTCCGGGATTAATCGGTAAAGTTGAGGATCTGTTGTCCAAAAGAGTTAATGAAGAGGTGCCAAGGGAATTGGCCAAGGCCGATTTAATCGTGACTTTGGTGGACATTTCCCGCCCAAAAAATGAGGAAGAAAATAAAGTGCTGGGATTGATGCGCAAAATGAAATGCAAAAAGATTCTGGTTTATAACAAAATAGATAAAGCTTTTGGCCCCAAAAATCATTTGCCGGATTATAACTATCTTGAGGAAGAATTTGACCGAACCGTATCAATAAGTGCCATCAAATCAAAGAATGTAAAACAACTACTGATTGATATTTTTGAGCTGTTGCCGGCTAGAATTAATAAGGGTACCAAAGAGAGCATTAAAGCGATGACGGCCGAGGTTAGGCCATTAACCGCCATGAGCTCGAAGGAATATATTGAAGAAATAATCAGGGAAAAGGCTTATTTGTTTCTCCGTGACGAGTTGCCTTATACGGTGTTTGTGGAAGTGGAGAAAGTGGAGGATAAAAAGAAAGTAATTTATATTGCCGCTTCGATTTATACCAATGCCGATAAATATAAAAAAATGATCATTGGCGCCCATGGCCAAAAGATCAAGGAAATCGGCTTTAATGCCCGAAAAGAACTAGAACTGATGTCGGGACGAAAGATCTATTTGGAACTGACCGTCAAAACCGATATTCACTGGAACGAGAGAGTGATAGTGGGAATGAAGTAAAATATCTGTTAGAATGTTTTATATGTCAAAAAATGGAGGAAGATTTACAGCAGGATTGTTAGGGATTTTGGCGGGAATAATCGGCGGAATATTGCTGGCCCCAAAAGCCGGTAAAGAGACCAGAGATGAAATAGTTGCTAAGATACGGGATATTTTTGGAATTTACAGCGAGGAATTTAGGGATAAATATAATAAAGTCAGGGACGCGGTCGAAAAAAAGGTGTTGGCAATCCGAAAAGCCGGAGAAGAAATTGATAAGGATAAATATGGCAAAGTGGTGGATGAAGTGGTGGGAGAATTTAAATCGGATTTGACGGTAACCAAAGACGGGGTGGAAAAACTAAGTAAATATCTTAAGAAAGACTGGGAGAAAATGCGTAAGGCTATCGCCTAATGACAAATTTCTAATGTCTAATTTCTAATGCTTTTGATATATTATCGTTAAGTTTTTTGAGACTAACATCATCAATAATGGAAACAGCCAACTTAATAGGAAGGGATTTGGTTATTTTTTTGATTTGAACGGGGGTAAGCAAATCTGATTTGGTCAAAATTAATATTTCCGGTTTTTGCTCCAGAATTGAGCTGTAATTTTTAAGTTCCTGTCGGACTATTTGATAATCTTTTTTGGGTGACAGGGATTCGGTTGAAAGACAGTGGACTAAAAGGCGGGTACGTTCAATGTGCTTAAGAAATTTGAAACCCAAACCCTTACCGTCGGCGGCACCTTCAATAAGTCCCGGAATATCGGCCATAATTTTACCACTCTTCATCACTCCTAAATTTGGCTCAAGAGTGGTAAAGGCGTAATTGGCCACTTTGGCATTGGCGGAGGTTAATTCATTTAAAAGGCTGGTTTTACCGGCGTTGGGAAGGCCGATTAAACCAATGTCGGCAATAAGTTTTAACTGGATAAAAATATTTCTGGATACGGTTTTGAAACCGGTTTTGAATTCCTTGGGGGTTTGATTGGTGGCACTGCGGAAATGATAGTTTCCCCAACCGCCCTTGCCGCCTTGAGCGGCTTCATAGATTTGACCGACCTTAGTCAACTCAATACTGGTGCCGTTGTCGTAATTGATAACTGAGCCAAAAGGAACTTCGATAGTCAAATCCCGACCGTTTTTACCTGATTTCTGATTGATTCCGCCCGGATCACCATTTTCGGCTTCAAATATTCTTTTAAAACGAAATTGGGACAAACGGCTGATATCGGAGACGGCTTTAAAGAATACATTACCGCCATCACCACCCTTACCCCCGTCAGGCCCACCCTTGGGCCGCTGGGCATCATGGTAGAGGTGGGCGATGCCATCACCGCCATTGCCGGCCTTGATAGTAATTCTGGTTTCGTCGATGAGCATGGCCTATTTTATCAGGAAAAAGTGGCTAATTGGCCGCAGGCGGAATTGATGGATTGGCCGAGAGAATGGCGGAGAGAATAGTCAATATGGGCAGCGGTAAGCTGTTTTTCAATTAATTTTAATTTAGGTGAAGGGACAAGGCCGCCTTTGACAGGATTGAGAGGAATTAAATTTAAAAAAAATAGTTTGTCGGATTTGAGAAGTTTGATGAGGGCATCAATTTCTTTTTGAGCGTCATTGATGTCAGCAATTGGGGCGAATTCTAAAAAGAGTTGGCGGCTGGTTTT